>Ga0247782_1000147_pt1 | contig 89858 bp, 78 predicted proteins | sample UWRJL019104C5_FD_179928 | JGI IMG/M metagenome (GOLD analysis project Ga0247782, IMG submission 179928) | Plant litter microbial communities from Arlington Agricultural Research Station in Wisconsin, United States - UWRJ-L019-104C-5 | ecosystem: Environmental > Terrestrial > Plant litter >... | reverse complement strand
AATTTTTTTTTGTGATTTTATACTATTTTATTTAATATCTGGAGTTTAATTAGGTCGGGCTGTTTTGTAGCTTGAAACAAAACAAAACAAAAAACAAAAAAAAAAAAGAAAGAAAGGCTGCATATTGAGATGTGGTGTGGCGTTCGAATCCGGGCAATGCCTCTTTTGTTGCCTTTTTTTTCTTCTAGACTCTGTATCTTAAGATGCCCTGTTTGAATACGTAAACGTCACAAGCTCTATAATTATGTAGCTACTTACTTAACTTAACTTGACTCTGAAGCTAAGTACATGCTTGCGTGCCATGCGTTTTGTTTGTTCTCGTCTCTACTCTACTCTGCTCTGCTCTACCGGTCGGTTCCTTTCCGACAACGCAACGCCATAAACATAAGAAAACAGATTTTTGCAAGAATTGCTTGCTCATGCTCATTCTATCCCATACCATTCATGCCGTACGCCCCGGGACAGCCCAGCTTGCGTGTCCACATGTCCCCCATCAAACGCCTCAAGTAACAATGTTCATTCTCGTATCGTATCGATCCATCAGTTTTGTTCATACAACCGTACATCTAACGTGTTTGTGTAGTAATGGACAGTGGATCTCACCCTACTTTACTCTCTCAATTCACGTTTTCATAGCCGTGAAATAAACACATCTACATGAATTCCTCCTCCTCCGTCTCGTCCCCGTCAGCGTCAGCATCGTCATGGTCCATACCGCGTCGCGCATTCGCCTCCGCCGAGACGGTGAGCGCGAGGAGGTCGTTAACAAGCTCTTCGCTGCGGTTTTTGTTAGCCTCCAGTCTGCGAGCCAGGGAGGCGGCCTGGTTACGGCTGGCTTCCAGGTTCGCCTCGAAATTGTACGACTCTCCGCCTCCGTTGGTAGAGGCAGGCGGGCTGGCGGGAGCGTTGGCGGAAGCGGACGCAGAGGCGGAAGAAGTATTTTCGGTGGTGGTGGCCGGAGCGCTTGCGCTACGGACCTGAACTTTGACTTCGGTCGGTACGCCGTCGATGCGCACGGTCTGTATGGGCTGCGCGCCGCCTGCGGCGACCGCTTGTCTTTGCGCTTGATTCTGGTTTTGGACTTGGTTCTGGTTGGCGCTGACGAGATTCTGTAGGAACGCGGCTGCGTCAGGAGACCCGTCCATGAGCCATTTAAGACATAGCTGGGTCCGTTCGCGGCAGAAGCGGTTGTTGTCGTCGTATAGACAACAGTTGAGAAGAGCTACTATTCCATTGTGCTTCACAATTTGTAGCTGTACCGTCGGGTTGCCTGGGGAAGGTTTGCCCGGTGGTGGTTGGAGAAGCGCGGCGAGGATAGAGAGAACTTGACCTTTGATCCCAGCCCAAGGAAATTCGTGAGGCGGATCGGACAGCGGTGGCGGGGGAGGAGGTGGGGGAGGGGGCGGGTCGCTGGATGACGATGACTGATGTTGCGCCACTGAGTTGCCGGTTGTCTGTGTGGCCTCGTTTCGACGGGGAACGGGGAATGGCGCTCGCTCGACGGCGACATCGAGTCCCTCAAGCAATTTGATGAGATCATGTACAGCATCGTATTCAATGAGGTGTTGTCGCAAAGGATAAATGTCCGCAATGGTATAAAGGAAATCGAGGAATTGCACAAGCCCGTCCTTAGCGCGCTCGAGATCCCAATTGTCAACGGGGAAGTCGGCGGGATCAATAGTGGCGGCACGGACTTCGCCTTGAATTCGCATCAAAGCAATACACTCTGGTGCTATGCGGTTGCGAAAAATGGTGTAGAAATAATGCAACATGCGACTGAGCCGGAAGTCCGGATTTGCGAGACGAGTCTCAGGATCCTCTTCGGGAGCCGGATCGGGATCATAATCATCGGAAGGCAGTAGTGCCGTACGTGCTAGATAGGTGATTAAACGTAATAAAACAGTTTGGGCTGGGGACATGATATCCTTGGGGCTTCTGACTGCCTCCCAGGCATGATGTATGAGGCAGCTTTCATGTAGGGCCAGAACAATCTGGCTACTGAGCTGGAAGATAATCGACTGTTCATCTTTCTCCCAGACAGCGATAAACACGAGCATCTCTCTCAGAAGGTTCCTACCGCACTCGGTGGCAAGCATTATGCGGCAACGGGCTTGTTGCAAGCTTTCGCCATGTCGGGTCGGCCCCGGCCCCGCCGAATCAAGAATGCATGATTTTATGATCATATGCAAGGCTTCAATTTGCTTCGGGTCCAGGATATTCGGGACCTCTGTAAGAAGACCTGTCATAGGTCCTTCGCCGTATGAGTCGTCGTCATCAGCCTCCTCATCATACTCGTCATAGTCTGTGGCATAATGTGTCGTGTCTTGTTGAGGTTGTGTTGACCACTCTTGGATGGTAGCCTCATCGCCATGGTGCTCGGCGCCGTCAACACCTGTATCATCAGGCGATTCTGGCGGTGCATAGCGTGACATGAGGGTTTCCTCGCACTGTCTAATGCGCTCATTCAGGAAACTGGTCGGAAATTGCGGGTTATCCATGTTCATCTTATTAGGAAGACGAGCCTGCGCCCACCACACGTCAAGCTCATGAGACACCCGTCCGTACTTCCGGTCTTGTGAGGACTTCTCCTTCTCATCAGGATTCCAGGTCGACGGCGTATCGTTATTGGCATCAGGGTCGGAGTAGACAAAGGCGAGAGTATTCTGGTGCGGAAACCACGGATCCGATGTCTTCCCATCTCTTTCTTTCTCCTCGAAATACTTCTGACATATAGCTGCGGCTGGCTTGCACATAACTGTATTTCTCTTAATCCAATTGCGAACCTCCTCTTGCAGATACATGCACCGTGGCGACGGGGTTGAGCCTACGATGTCGTACCGGTCTTCTGGTTCTGGGTTCGACTCAACATCAGGTGACTCTATGAACACCCTGTACCAGAAGGTCATCTTGTTTCGATCGTTTTTAGCAATCCAGTTATGAGCTTGCTGCAAAGACGTCACTAGCACCTTCTTATCTACGCTTGATTAGTCAAAAGGTCTAGAAGAGCCCGATATGGGGAGAACACCCACAGAGTTCGGTGATTTCATTGAGCTTTACTCTTGATGCATCGTCTTCCGGCATCTCACCGTCAATACCTTTGCTCAGAACATTTACACAAAGGCATATCGCCTCGATGACCTCATGGTCAAAGTTGATGGTGGCGGATAGATTTTGCGGGATCTCCGGGTTGGTGGTGACAAGCAGGTTCCTGGCGATATGCATCAACTTGTTGAGCATCTGCAATGCCTCTTTTAGGGGTACATAGTTTTTGATGATGAGAGCAGTGACCTCTGGCGTAGTGATGTCCATGAACTTGGTAGCGACGAAAGGTTCTGATCGTGCACCGAGTGATTTCTCGTTGAGATCACATATGGCGGCAGATATAGCCCGCCGCAGCCATATCCATATCCGAATGTTCTTGGAAACGACCTCCCTACACATCGGTTGAGGTTAGCAAGTTTGCCCGAGTCACCTGGTAGATATACCATTCCAAATGCCTACCTAACGTCCTTGTACGTATGCGTCTTCTCAAGCGTCTTCGATATCATGCTCATAACCTTTGCTATCGATTGAGGACCCATGACAGGAGACTGCATGTAATGACCCTCGAGGCAGATGAGTGCCGCGGCAAAGCTTCGCTCCTCAATGGAATTCTCCTTCCACTGACCGGCAGGGTCGGTGTCTAGTTTCGCAGGGGACGCCATGGCGTTATATGAACGGCCTTGATGCCGTCAGTCTACTAACTAGACTGGGCCCTGGTGATAGTTGCGAAGCCGCCCTCCTGTTCTGGACCCAAACAGAGGGGTATACAAAGCTTCACTGCCTAGCCCCACCAAGAAACCTCAAAACTTGAGGCGACAACTCAAGCTTGGTATGGCAGGGCTCAGACCGATTTTACGCCTGAGGAGAATTGGGGGAATCGACGACGAAGTAAAGGTGAGGTCTGTCGATGGGGAGAACCTTATTGACGAATATATCTTAAGATACAAACACAGATAAACAGTAAGTATCTAATATACTAGGTTAGAGTGCAAAGGATGAGCTCTGAGTTTAATTGTTAAGAAAATTCCATGGGAAGGCAGAAGGTCGGTGCCAGGTGGATCCATTTCTTCAATAACTTACAGCATACCCAACTAACGAAGCGGTTAAAGTCATAGTACCGGATTGGTGAATAGATCGGAGAGACCTAATACAGTAATATATATGTATACAGTTCACTAACTTGCTGTTATTACAGCCAAACACCCATTACGATAAAGGCGCTGTTGAGATCTATTAGATTCTACGTGGCGTGCAGGTACCTAAATCGGATGGAATAGCGTGGTATATTACGGCATTATCTTTCGTATACGAGTACTGGGTAGGTATAGTACGGGATTGCGCGCAGAATATTCTCGTGAAAGGTCGTAAAGTTCAGGGCAACAAGTAATTCGTCATTTGGCACAACCTCCTTCCCAGGCGTGTATCTAGGTTATCTAGGTATGTACGTACATAACGTCAACGAGGCAGTACGACTGAACTACTCATGGCCTGCTATGGTACTGCAGTGAAAGCGAGAGAGCTATAGAAAAGGCCGTCAAAGATGCCGACAGAGAGAGTGGAGCCTGTAGAGAACAAATCCATCATGACTTCCCTAGTATCTCCAAACCAAAACAAACCTCATGTTCCTCTGTTACAAACCCTACTGCCTCTCCTCCTCGGGCGGGCTTGCCTTCTTACGACATAAGCGACTGTTTTGTGAGGGCAAGTTTCCGAATACGTATCCGGTCATCTCGAAATCCTCGGACCCTACCGCGTTCTGCGCGTAAAAGACATCCCACGGGTCGAGCTGCTTCTTGAGCTTATATAGCCGTTCGTATTTGTCCCCCCAGAACGATTGCTGGAAGTCGGGCTCGATGTAGTCCGATTCCGAGAGGTAGGCTCCCGAGTTCGGACTCACCGATTTCCAGCGTGGGCCCCAGTCGAAAGTCAGGACGTTGCTCCATATTTCGATTAACTCGGTGTACATGCTGTATCAAAACGTTAGCATACTCATGATTTTGCCAGCATTTATCCTTATCTACCCGAAGAGTCTCCATGCGAAACTATGCAGTGGAGGGAAAACAAGCCATAAACCAACCGGCGGAGAGGAGTTGCAATGGAAAATGACGTGGTTAATTGTACATACTCTTGTGTCCATGTAACAGCGTCAACAGCATGCAAAACTGCCTTCCTCCAAGCGGGATTTACGGCACTATCCGGATAGCCTCCTTTCGGGTTTGGCGCAACGTTGAAGCCGAGCACGTAGCCGCCGCTATCGACAACGTAGCGAATCGCCTCGAATGTTTCCGACAGTTTATTCCTATCTTCCCAGTTTTCACGTGGGAAAAGCCGACTCCCCGGCCGTTGTAGGTTCGATCCCCACCCCTCTAGCGGAAAATTTTCGTCCCACGCTTCGTAGAAGTCGTCATATTCCTTATATACAGGCTTCAGATCGACGCCAATAATCCGGGTAGCGTTCCAGAACGGTGCCGTAATCTCCTTGAACTGCGCCGCTGTCAAGTTGGGCGCGAACCATGGCTGCATAGTCCACACGTAATTGCCGGACAAGGCATTGAGGCTGAAGTATGAATACATGCCTGCGTCGGTGTATTTGATAAAGTCTTCGAAATACGCCCGAACGGCCTGCCAGAATTGGTCTACGAGCACATCTCTTCCGCTCGAGAAGGTAAAGGTCATCGTTGTCACCGGTATCTTGGGGAATGCCTTGATAACCATAGACGTGACAACCCCGAAGGTTGAGCCGCCGCCTCCACGAAGGGCCCAGAAGAGATCTGGGTTAGAAGCATTGCTAGCGGTTACAAACTTGCCATCTGCAGTGACAACTTCCATAGAAAGAACCTATTCGTGTTAGTGACCATACAACCTCCCGTATGGATTCGTGTTACGAACTTGATCTGAACCCATGCCATATATACTCGACAAGGGGGAATGCCCGCCACCAAGGATATATCCTCCAGTAATTCCAACTGTCTGTGCGGCATGTTAGTATCTGAGCACTGGATCAACGTTATGAGCCGGTGGAAACTTACTCTCCCTTCACCGCCCACAATGGTAACATTTTCTTTGCGTGCGGCTTTATAGGCTTCGAATATTTGTACCCCCGCACCCATTTTGAAGGCCGGTCCCTTGTATGATCCCTCTTCATACTCCTTATAGAAACGAGTATCCTTGAGGTTATGAGTCCAGAGTGACAGGGCGCCTGCTCCGGTCGACTTGGCGCCAAAGTCATGGCCGGTGTTCTTGATGACGAGGCGGATATTAAGGTTTCTTGCTAGGTTGATAGCCAGCTGTATCTGAGCAACTGTGCTAACGTTGACTGATAATGTGGGATAAGAGCCAATCGTACAATGAGTGGCCCAGGGGTTGACCACATCGGGCACGCATGTGGTGCCCTGGAACAGGATTGCATTGATGGACGTGGGATCGTCCGTGCTATAATTTATGTTAAAACAGTATGCTTAAGAGACGATGGGGCTATGTATTTACTGTATATAAGAGTCATTGAACCAATTAGACGTGATCTCGGCACATTTTGCTACATCTTCATTTTGAAAATCCGCAAAGCAAGGTGAAGCAAAAGGCTTGGTCTTAATAAGAGACCCGCCCAGCAAGAGGTTGAAGACCGTCGTCGTGATAGTTCCGGGGAACTTCACAGAATCGCCGGGAAAGTTCTTGCAATCTTCGGCGGCTCGGGTCGGCTTGGTCGTGTCTGGAAAGCTGAAGAGACCCGAATTGGTCAGGCTTAGGTTGGTCAGATTCGTCAACACATCTTGAGTGAGTTGTAGAGTCTCCCCGGGGAAGAGCTCAGCGGTGGCATTGGAACTCGACGCGTTAAAGACGGCGAACGCAGGCGCAACAGTAGACGCATCCGCGGCTTCAAGCCTCCGAGAGGCAGTAGGTCAGCTTTCACGGCATGTACTCTGTTTATGGAGAACGCTCGGCCTGCTATAAGAGTTATGGAACGACTAACGAAGAACATGATTATTCACAATAATCGTCTGCCCCAATGCCGTTCCCAACAGCGCCAGCCCAAGGCTAAGCCTGACCAGAAGCCAAGATAGCATGGCACGAGTGAATATGGACCAGGAGAATGGTCTCTTGGTTTAGGTCGAGAACAGCTCCAAGAATGACCCAAGGCCCTAGAAGTTCATCGATCGGCTTTCTAATGAGAAGAGAGCCAGAATCCCCTCACATGAAAAACGATGAAGGCACAGAGATCAGATCTGAGTGGCTACCGGGAGGGTTTCCAAGAAACCTCTTCCCCGCGGGAAGTTGGCTCACATTACGACGTATTCAGTCGCCGCAGCTGACATCAATGGACCATATTGCCTGTGGCAGGTATTCTGGAAGAATGCCAAGCGGTAACATGATGACAAGTTGATTAGTTGGCATGATTAGCCGGGATAGAACAGTAGGGATCCTCCAAAGTGCCGGCATTTTGGCCATGCTTATCTCATAGCTGCGGCTGGGCAGGGCTCATATTGGTAATATACCATGCTTTTATCCTGCAATTTATATAGTCAAGATTCTTCGAAGATTCTTCGAAGATTCCGCCTGGAGATCATGCGGGCTAGTTCTTGTTACCGGGTCAGATGGGCTTGTCGTAGCAGGGAGTATAAAGAGGGAGTGTGCAGATTTGATGAGGTTTAACGCTAGCAGTCTAGCTTGAGCCAGATACGGTTGTCTATTCGTCACTATGATAGACGAGTATTAATTATCAAGAGCAAGAGCCAAATCCCCAGATAGGGCGATGTGACTCTTGTTTTGTCTATGATATCTGTTTGGAGATGCGACGCAGACAGTTCATGCCGGTATCGATTATGTCAATAATTCATGCGTACATACCTTATAAGGTAGGTATGTGGTTAACCCCTAGCAACGGGAATGATTCACCAAGACAAGAGCCTACTTCAACAGTGCTATTGTGAGTAAGTACACAATGGTACAGACCCCACATAGAGGGGTCTTGAGTTTGTACGAGGTTAGCTCAGGTACCTCCAGGATAGCTCAGGTACCAGGTAGGTACTCGGAGGAGGGGTTTGCAGATGCAAAGATATCGCAATGGAGGGGCACATCAACGTGCTGATATTTTAACTTTTTTTCCTGTCTATCAAGACATGGGAAGACAGGTTCTCACGCGATTCTGAAAGAAAGAACTAAATTTCTGTTGGTTGTTGTTTATATATTACATGTCGATTTGAGCAATTCATTGCCTAATACGCAGAAATAGATCATGGCAGACCTCCCTCAAACATTTGACCGTACGTTCCAAGCAACAGCAGACATGTTGTTTTTTCTTTCCCTGTTTCGCTTCCTACGAGCTTCACAATCCCCTTTAATTCCCCCACGATATGCTCTCCTAGGGGCTCCACCAGTTAAAAAATCGAAGAAAATACACTTACTGAACCAACGTGGGATTTTTGCAAACAGGACCGGTCAAGATCGCTGTTATCGGCGGCACAGGACTCTACAAGATTGACGGCTACGTCCCCATCGCGCGGGTAAACCCCTTGACACCATGGGGCTATCCTTCCTCGCCCATCACGATCCTCGAGCACGGCGGCGTGCCAATCGCCTTCCTAGCCCGCCACGGCGAGCACCACCAGTTCGCGCCCCATGAGATCCCTGCCCGCGCCAACATCGCTGCCCTACGTTCCATCGGTGTGCGCTGTGTTGTCAGTTTCTCCGCCGTCGGCTCACTGCAGGAGGAGATCAAGCCCATGGACTTTGTTGTCCCTGATCAGGTCATCGACCGCACCAAGGGCAATCGCCCATTTACCTTCTTCGAGGACGGACTTGTCGGTCACGTCCCCTTTGCCGACCCCTACGATGACAAGATTGCCCAGGTTGTCAGAAAATGCGCCGAGGCTATGCAAGGTGACGGTGTTGTCTTGCACCCCAAAGGAACAGCTATCTGCATTGGTATGCCATTCTTATGCCTCATACCCATAAACCACTTTTATAACATTCTACCCACGCAACTGTCTACTAATTAGAATCTTCCTCGTATGTATAGAGGGCCCCCAATTCTCGACCCGCGCCGAATCTCACATGTACCGATCCTGGGGAGGCACCGTAATCAGCATGTCCCTGCTCCCGGAGGCCAAGCTCGCGCGGGAGGCCGAGCTCGCCTTCCAGGTCATCTGCATGGCCACTGACTACGACTGCTGGCGCGAGGGCGAAGGGGACGTCGACGTAGCCATGGTCATGGCGCGCATGGGCGGTAACGCCGAGAACGCCCGGCGTCTAGTCGGCGCGGTCCTCGATGAGCTGGCCAAGTCCGAGCACGCCGACCTCGTCAACGCCAAGCACCTCGAGGGCGCCTCCTTCGGTGCCGTCGCCTTCTGCACCAAGCCCGCCGGCCGGAACCCTGAGGCCGTGAAGAAGGCGCAGTACCTGTTCCCGGGATTCCTAGCACAACAGTAAAGAGGGCTGCGCGTGTGGGAAAAAAAAAAAAGAAAAAAGAAACGATCTTTGATAACGACTGATGACCATTCAATGCTCGAGGCTAGACTAGACGTCTTTGGCACTTCTAAGATTGTATGCAAATAGAAGGGAGCGCAAAATGATTGAACAGTGCTCGCTCGGTAAAGCCGTACACTACAAAGTAGGTACGTGGGTGCATTTCCAGCTTGCAGGGCTATCTATATAAGTGGCGGGTGTTATCACCGTGATGCCCTAAGGAGCACACTGCTAGAAGACGGTCAAGTTGAAATAACTAAGTCTCGTTTATGCTATATTCACTACCCGCCTGACCATGCATATGATATGCCACGCCATGCAAATTGCTTACAACATACACATGCATACCCGCTCCACTAAACCAAAAGCGAAAAAATAACAAGACAAGCAAAAAGCATTCATCACATCAACATATACAATGTTCTAACGCCTTTTTCCGCGGCGGCAATGTGCCAAGGTCGTATATCGGTATCCTTGTCCACAATGCCCCGGACCCGCGCGAGGGTACCTAGGCCGCGATAATATGTGAGCATTTCCCGCAAGAGGGGCTCGTAAGCTCTGGGGTTGCCCTCGTTATAAATGATATTAACCTCCATGAGGACGGGAGGGTCCTCGACCCGTACCCCACCGCGTTTTATGAGGTATCCGCTGATAAGGGCCGAGTTTAGATCGGTTAGCGACGTAGAATTATGTAGTCTGTGGGATAAGACGACTCCCCACGACTGATCCGTGATATCTGCTAGGGTGGCGTCGGCGTCTGATTCCGTGGCATTGTTATCAACACCAGGTGTCTGCCCACTTGCCGTAGTACTGTCTCGGAAGGGGGTGGCTGCGTTGCCACTCTGCTCCGGCGACACGACTGCACCTTGCGGCGTTGAGGCGGGTGTCGTATAGAAGGTAGATGTTGCGCTGCTCGAAATCTTCGCCGCTGGTGGAAGTAACTGTAAGGACGGGTCGGTGTCAACCGTAATGACAGTTAGGTTAATCGAAGACTTCGAGTCTGTTTGGGCTAGCCCTGACCACAACTCGATCTCCTGAGCATCCATTACACCGGATTTAGCGACGATGATTCGCCAGTGAACTTTCCAAGCAGATATCAGTTCACGAGTGGTCGCCCAAATCTCGTGGATCACGTCTGCTAGCGGCGTCGCAAGGGCCTTTCCCTTTCTCCCGAGGCAGTATGACGTAGTCATCTGCTGACTACCCGTGTTGTCTGTCCAAGCAACCGTGATCCATCGTTCATCTATGCTTTGTGCGTACCCAATATGAAGACATGTATTCTCGTGCAACACGGATGCCGATGGATTTGGGCTCAATTTAAAGTCAATCAATCTGGGCGTTGTCTGTTCAAGTACCACTGCTGGTGATGGCATAGCGCTGCCACCACCAAAACTCATGCATCTATCATAGACCTCAAGTGCTAGCTTAGAAAGGTCAGTAGGTGATGGCATGGGGATCGAACTAGAAGACGCTACAAGACTCTGTGGTATCAACTGTAGCACTAGCTCGTTGAGAACTGGTAGTTTCTTGTTCGTCAGGGTTTTCCTGTAACCTTCGAATATTTCGTTGAAGGCAGCGCAACACTCAACCATTGATGCCACCACCTCGGGCGTATAGACGAAGAAGAGAACCAAATTCACTCGCTCATCAGCAACAGAGGCTAGCGCTTTACAGACGTCGGAAGCACAGCTCTGAAGTGAAGGCCCTAAGAAAGACGAGCATGTACCCAACGAGACAACGTCTTTCTCGACGTCAAATGGAAACAAGCCGTCCGCGGCACCTGATGACGAAGATAGTCTGCCGAATGAACCTAGTTTCAAGGACTCGTAGACGCTCCGCATTTTCTCGGTGAAGACTAACACGCTGTCTGACAAGCCCTCGTGGTTTGGGTAGATGCATAGAGCGCTGATGTCTTTGGTGCCGTTTGTTGGGCTGAGACCTAAGCTCTCCCAAAAGCAGGTAGCAGATGGAAGGACGGATAGCCTAGACTCGTAACGCCGCATTTCGAAGCGCGGCGACGGGATTTGGAAGAGATTACTTGGCCTTATCTGGTCTTGGCCCGGGGGTCTTGGCTGTAATCGAGTTGGCTGACCAAGGAGAGGAACATCTTGAACCTCAACAAAAGAGCGCAACTGATAACTCGTGGTAGGATAGAAATGAGAAGGAAATCCCTGCTGCAGTTCTTTCATCGAGTTACGTACCATACGAGAAAGATAACGTCGTCTATCCGCCGCCGATTGGAGCGAGGAGTCGCTCATGTCGCCGGAGAGCATCGTGCTAGTCGTGACTTGGTCCGTCAGGATTTGCGCGGCCATTATGAATTGGTCGTCCGGTAGGGAGTACTGGATAAGAGGAGGTTCTGGATCCGCGAAATACTTCGCCAAGGGAATATCAACTTCCAGTTTTCCGCTCCTCGACAGCTCAGAGGGCAGGTAAGGGCTGCCAGCATCCATCGTGTCTAGTTCCCTGAACGACGTGGCTAGCGAGTCACCATCATCATCACCACGGCGGCGCCGCATACTAGAGGACTTTACTGGTGAAAGAGGGTCGTCTCTGTCATAGCTAGAATCGTCTTGATCGGACACGACGCTAGCATCTTCCGCATCTGACTGAGAGCCGTCCATGTGCTGGGGACTAGGGCGGTTGGAACCCGGGTTTTGCTGAGCCTGTACACGGACAAAGAGTTCGCGGTGTGCCGCTGCCGGAAGATCCTTGAGGTTCTTACGGCCTTTCCCATGACGCCGAAGGTAGTCAGTAGTAAGAGGTCCCTGGAGGTTGGGAGGCTTGGTTCCCTTGGATTGATCCATGGAGAAGTCGAATCGCCCACTCCCTTCGTACTTACTATTGACTGCTGAAAGACCGGGGCCGAAATCAACCTTATCAAATATGTGGCTATGGTGGCTGGCATACATGCGTGAGTTTTGCTGCACAGCATTTTGGTTGTCAAGAGACGCCCTAATCCTCTTAAACACCGTGTCTGGATTAAAGGGGCTAGCTGGTCGTTTTTTATTGATGTTATTACCCTGCCCATTGTCTGAAACCGCCTGGCGCCGCGGTTCGTCCGCTAATGAGCTACGAGCGTGCCGAAGCTCCGGCTTCGCAAAAGTTGGCGCTGGGTCAGGCGTGGGAATCTGAGAGGACTCCGCTTTGGCATGTGGCAGATGACCCGTAGCCGAGCCAGCATCAAGAGTTGCAGGTTGGTTGGAATTCGACGCAGTTAGATCTAGTGAAACCAAGTCCATACTGTCGTCTGGTTGCTCGTCAAAGAAATTGAAGTCCGCTTCGGTGATATCGTTGTCTCCGAACATATCGGGGCCCAATTCACCAAACAGGTTTTCAGATTCAAACGAAGTACTGATGCGCTCGCGTTCTCGTTCTCGCTCTCGCTCGCGTTTCACGTCGGCGACGCCCCAGTTCTCGCCGTACGACCCTGCTGCACCATTAGATGCCATATCAGTCTCTGCTCCAGTCTGAGCGAGAAGGTTGATGTTAGGGCTGGAGGAATGCCCATCGTTTGATGGTGCTACACCTATGGCACCTTGAACAACGTCGGGTGGAGTTGGATACATTCCGCCCACAGAAGCGCCTGGCCTCTGCAAAGTAAGAGGTGATAAGCCATGAGAGTTTTGAATGTGGCCTTCTGTGAGGACGGCCTCTTGCGCTGCTGCATCTTCACGTTCTTTCTTTTTGCGACTGATCAAGGCTTCCCGCTCGGCAGTTCCTGAAAACCAAGCTTTTGCAGTAGTAAGAGGATCGAAAGAGTTTTGGGACTGGTTCGCCTCATCTATATCATCTCTAATTGTCAAGTTTGACAATGCTTTGCAGAAACAAAGAGTTGCAGGCCAGAATAAACCCGAAGACGAGCCTATCATTGGAGTCCTTTTTCCATCGCTATTTTGATCAACTAGCTTTTGCCGTAAACGTTGAAGACCGACCCATTTGTGGACAGCTTTTGTGGGCAAGGAAAGTGTTCGAGATTGGAGTAATTTCGAGCAAAGAATCTTCCATGGATTATCGTCTCTCTCGGCCCTTAACCGGAGAAATTGAGTATCCGGAGACTGGCCGAGACTCCCCTCAGTCGTGGCTGCGTCAGACAATGCATGCGGCTCGCAGGTCGCGAGAAGGCCCAACGGGGCGGCTAAGACGGTGACTCCAACCGGTGGAAATTGGTTCGCCGGGCTCTCGGACAGTGTGGTGAGATTATTCGCCAACGAATGACTAATACTCACCACAAAACTACCCGTCGTGGTGAGATATATTCGTAGCGATGCGAGTACTGGCGGCATTGCGCTCGGGTCATTTTGGTCGACGCGAGGCAGCAGCAATGTTCTAGAGCTTAGTGGGACCGCGCCCGTTCTTGCACAGAAACATGAGCTTATCGCGGAATATGAAGCCGAAAGGAGGCACTCGTAGATATCTCGAATAGTTATCCCCGGGCTTAACCTGAGGTCGGTAGGTCTGGGCTTCGGGTCGGGAGGCTTATCGATCTCTGGTACGTGCACGTAAGTCCCCGGTGGCACAGCCTGAACAGTGCGAAGGGCGGCATCGAGAGCAGAGGAAGTGCTCGAGGACGAGCTGCTTGGAGTATTGGCCGTGTTGGGGCCATGGGCTCGATGTTTCACTAGGGCAGCTGGTTCGAATGCGCCCTCTTCGCTAGTGGTGAACGCGAAACCAGCACTTTCGATAGTCTTTTCGAAATACGGTGCATTCGCCAGGTCAGCGGAATGTCTGTCCTTTACCACAAGACGAAAACACCAGAACCCCCTTCGATTCGCATCAAGGCAAACGAGATGGCCATCTTTTCGAAGAGAGGCTTCGATCTCGCTAGCGCTAGCGGAGCCGAAGAGCGTCGGGGACGGGGAGGTCGGTTCGTAGAAGGCAAAACTGACGGATGATATGTTATTCTGAAGTGTCCAAGGAAGTTAGCAAACACGCACCCGTACTGAGCGAGGGCGAGATGATTTCCACATACAAATACTAAGGTATTAGTCTCATAGTCGCCAGTGTCCATATCGTAACTCGGCGTCAGCAACGTCAGTCAGTCGGCCTCGTGCGGCCTCGGTACGGCTCGACCGAGTTGTCCAGTGACTAGCGAAGGCGGCAGAGGCTATTGAACCCAGTTCCGTGGTAGTCTAATGTTCTCGAGGTTGTACGTCGCCAGCACGCGCTAGACTCCATGTCTATCGCTGAGACCAACAACGGCTATTCTGGTAGCACGACGATGGGAGGTAAGAGCGGGATGGGAGCAAGCAGGAACGAGCAATTATGCGGCTAACAAAATAGAAGACATGGGGTGGAGGGTTGCTCCTACTTCGCTTGTTCAACGGATAGGAGGGAGGCTCGAGCTATCCAGGGCGAATAAGGATCCGGCCAGCCTCACGAGCAGAATATTAGATGCACCTGGGTAGGTAGCTCGCTATTCTGTTGGCCGGGCTCAGTTGGTTGGTCGTTCGGCAATGATATGATAGATCATTGTAGAGGTAGGAACATCGAGTTTGGTCGACCAGGTTGGCGGCCCGCCAATCAAGTAGCCCCGTTGGACTATCCGAATTCCATCGGGGTCTCCGCTTCGTTCGATGCGGACTAACCGTACCGAGCTAGAATAATTCTTACTATTTCAGGTAAGTTGTCAGTGGTATAATAAGCTAGTCCAAAATGGCACTAGTCTAGTTAGATGTCCAGCTTCCAATCTGTACCTCCCTACTCTGCTCCCTACCTACAATGAACTTATCGATAAATGTCCCCGCTATATTTTGTCTGTCGCAGTCTTCAATTTGCCTGCGTCTATCTAGTATTCAGTCGTGATAGTAAAGTAATACCTGTTATTGTATCCTCTGTTCGATCGTCCTCCCGAATAGGGTTCTTCCTACCCAAGCGCCTTCTATCGCTGCTTAATTAGAGACATAGCATATTCATAGTGTTCCGACTGTGCACTCGCCATGCACGTCCAGCAAGGCGACGTGCCGGTATACACCGTCGCGGGTGCCACCACCGCAAGACCTCTTCCCGACTGGCTTGCCCGGAGAAGAAAACGCAGCTTAAAAGCAGATCCCGAATACCAAAATCGCGTAGAGCTTTTACAGGACTTCTCTTTCGAGGAAGCGAGTGCCTGTGTCCGAGTTTCGGAGGATAGCAATTGGATTGTCTCAACGGGAACTTATAAGCCACAGATTCATGTTCACTATTTGCCACATCTTTCTTTATCGTATGCGCGGCACACAACGAGCCTCAATATAAAGTTCTCACTCCTCTCGACCGATGCCTCCAAATCCTTACACCTCCAGAGCGATAGACGCCTCGAGTTTCATACCCCCGCCGGCCTCCACGAGGCGGTTAAGCTACCAAGATATGGGCGAGATCTTTGCTACGACCGTCTAACAACCGAAGCTCTGGTTGGTGCTGTCGGGCTTGGTCCTGATGGCCAGGGAGAGGTTTTCAGGTTTAATCTTGAGGCCGGCCGATTTATGCAACCCTACCGAATAGATGTCGGTGTTGATACCGGCTCTGAAGTTGGCCTTCAAGGAAGTAGTACGTGTTTGGAGTCTCCATAGCTTTCCTTGTCGGCAAGGCTTAGGCAAGGTCCGGGAATTCCCGTACATCTCTAGGACTCCGCCAAGTCTTTCGATGCCCATAGAATCTTACTAATTTTTTACGAATAGTCTGGGCGCCCGCCGTAAATTCCATAGCTATTGCCGAAAATACGCACAATCTTCTTGCATTCGGTACTTCTATCGGCTCTGTCGAGGTAGACCTGCCCCCGCATCGTTCTTCTTACAAACATCGCTAACGAAGGCATGGGCAGTTCTGGGATCCTCGGTCTCGTTCTCGCATAGCTGTCTTGGGTGGACAGGAGGGCGAAGTCACCGCCCTCGACTTCAATAACTCGGGACTTACAATCGCAACCGGAACCTCCACCGGAGTGGTGAAGCTTTTCGACATGCGGAGCCCTAAGCCGCTCTGGCAGAAAGATCACGGGAGCGGATTTCCGATAAAGAACCTCATTCATATGACAACAACTTCATCGGAGCGCAAATTACTATCTGCGGACAAGCAGCTTATTAAGATCAACGAAGAGTCTTCGGGGCAGACTTGGACCAGTATCGAGCCCGTAGTTGACATAAATTTCACCACCTGGGTTAAGGACACTGGAATGATACTTACGGCAAACGAGGGTCAGGCTATGCATGCTTTCTTGATTCCTCAGTTAGGCAATGCTCCCCGTTGGGCTGGACATCTCGACTCCCTTACAGAGGAGATGGCAAGCGAAGTGACGACAGACAACTATGAGAATTACAAGTTCTTGACCCTGCCCGAGTTGAGATCGTTGAGTATGGATCATCTAATCGGCAAGACGAACCTCCTTCGGCCCTATATGCACGGTTATTTCGTGGCTTCCAAGCTGTACGAGCAGGCCCGGTTGATAGCCAACCCATTCGCCTTCGAGGAGGAGCGTGCCAGACGCGTAAAGGAGAAGGTTGAGAAAGAAAGAGCCAGTCGCATTCGCGGCAACAAGAAGGTCAAGGTCAACCAGAAACTTGTTGACAAGCTACTCAAGCGCCAAGAGAAGCGGGCCACTGTCGATACCAATGCCGGCATTCTTGGCGATGAACGTTTCAGCCGCATGTTCGAGGACGAAGCATTCCGGATTGACGAGAACAGTGGAGAGTTCAAGGCCCTTAATCCGAGCACACGCGTCGATGCCGAAACTGGTAAGTCCCTCGTTCCTCCTACTGCGTTCTCAGATGAAGAGAGCGACGAGGCTGGCAGCAGCAGCGAGGAGAGTGATTCGGATGATGGTTTCCGGAGACCTCAGAAAGAATCACTTGTCATGCGTGTCAGCTCCTCAAATCAGGCAGGCAGTGAGCAAGTTCGAGACGAGGCATTTGGTTCCAGAACGCAAAAGACAAGTCGCCCTGTCAAAGCCAGAGGCGGCGATGTCGTTGGTGACAAAGAAATCACATTTGTACCGGACAGGAAAAAGAATAAGGAAAAGGTTGACGAGCCCACAACATCTGGGTCGGAAAAGAAGCTGGCAGCCGCAAGACGCAGTGCCAGTTCAAACACACTTAGACGACTCTAATAACCGGTTACGCTGCCCAAAGAATACAACAATATCAATACAAAGGTTTAGATCGACCCCGTCCCTCAAGGTCAGTCCATTCAGGGCAGAAACTCCATCTCCATCCATCGAGCCTCTGATATGTCCGACCTCTGCTGTTCTCCTGGTACAAACGACCTGTAGGTCTACTTCCTCGTCCATTTATTGCTTCGTCCTTCGGGGCTGTGCCGAATACTCGGCTTGGCAAGGCCTTTTTCGACATCTTCTGGTCGCAGTCTAGGTGTGGGAGGCACATCGTCGAGACGAACACGGCCTCGAGACGATCTCCCCGAGGATTCTTTGACGGATCTTGGGAATTCGGTCCGACGGGGTGTCAATGCAGTGACTACCTTTCTCGCCGATCTCCTTATGCTCTCCCGGACCTTCCACTCTCTCTTCTTAGCTAGGTAGAAGAGTACAGCCGTCGAGACTGTATGGTAGTTAGCGCGCTGTGGGAACCTGAAATGTGTCGTTAGGGTATTACTGACTGCCTCCAATAACTACGACTGCCACAACAACAATTATCGCAATAAGGGCGCCATGAGATAGCTGAACGGCGCCGGGACTATCGCCAGCAGCACCAGCGGCATCGTCGACTGCGTTGCCTGCGCCGTTATCCCCGGGGTATGGGTCGGCCGTTGATAAAGGGAAATCGGCGGTGTTGGTCGCCATAGCGCGAGCAGTTACAAACCAGCGTAACAAGTATATCTAGCAGAGCCGGTGTCTTGTTATATTCTGAGTAGCACAACAGCCGGTAAAATAGGATATATCGTTGGACCAGAAATCTGGCGATGATTTAACAGAGAAAGAAGGATTGGACTGGGGTGGACTGGGATGCAACCGATTTACAAGTACTTTGCAACCTCTTATGAGCCCATGACGAACGGCGGGGTAATAAACTAGACTTCAAGCGCTCAGGGCTATCATTTGGTGAACAATGTGATAAGTTATGCATGGTGAAGGGAGAGAGGAACCACACTTGATATTCAAGACTGCTTGCTCTATGTATGTGCATCTGTATGTGTATGCCCATGTCCAATGTTCTTGATAGGTACCTAAGTCTGCCGTGCCGGGCACCCCCAAAGGAACCCTGGACATGACCGGGATACCTTGAGGACCCCATTGGGCCTGCAGGTACCGGACCGGGGGGGCAGCTCTGGAGTCTGAAACCAAGTGATGGAAAAGCAGCTCTATTTTCATCTCACCGGATCTCATTGGTGGCGACGACATCCCGCAAGCGCCCTGACTAACGGCGGTTCCACGTCTGTCCCTAGATCTGCGCCCAATCAGGGCCATGTGACGGGGGTGATATGCTCGTCTTGGCTCTCACACAACACCCAATTGGGTATTGCCCGTACTATGTATGCTGTACCCATACCTTTAACAGATGCACCTTATCCTGTGAAAAAACACATTCCGTCACATCTGATTGCTGCTTTCGCTGCTACGATGGGCCTCTCGTCTGGGCTTTTACTGGCGTGATGGAATGGTGTCGCATGTTACCTGTTCAATAGCACGCCGACATAAGCTGATCACCGGGGACGGGATAGGATTGTCAAATAGTTGCTTTCGCTCGTACAGCTCTTCTTATCTTTCAAGACATAAACCACTCTGTTTGTTTGGATTAGAAGACATGTTTCCTACTATCTTACTTGCATGTTTCTATGTGGAAGTATTATTCTATCTTTTGTGTCCACCAGTAGCGATCATGTATCTGTACGCAGGGTCTCCCTCACTCCCCGACTTATATCGTATCATCTGCCGCTCTTTCGCCTGTAGGCTGTCATATTCTCCATTCCACGTGTTTGTCTAATAATAAAAGCGAAATCTTATGCAGTACGATGCGATACAATAGCCCAAACACAGGCCTACCTCTACTGAGAAAATTATGATTCATTAGTAGGCATATTGTCGCAACAGAATATCATGCAAGATTCCAGGTAATGACTGATTGGCCTTGTGTCAGTAAGCGCAGACTGCTGTAACTGTTCTGATATCTATAGGTACTTATCAGTCCACCTAATAAAGTGATTCTATCTCCGTCTCCTATGATGGCGATGTCCCATGTGGGAATTTTTCCTACTGCTGCTGCTGCTGCTGCGGCCCCGGGAGGAGGCCGAACTGATACTATTTATTTCGTCGGAATTAAAGACTCCCGACGTTGGGGTACGCATGCGTTTTTGCTGGGGCTTTGGCATGTAACCCAAGTGCGTGTCTATCTGGGTAAATTTCGACATGTGCCATTCTGTAAAAAAGCCAGACGAGTATGTCCAACGCAGTCTCGATGTTGTCTCGTGTCTATTGTGTTATACAAACCTCGTTGATGAGACATTTATTGGAATTCGTACCTATTCTCCCTACTCTCGACTGGCTGTCTGTGTTATTGATCCATCCGTCCGAATTCCCATCTCGCTGACAGAGCCTAGAGGGACAAGCGCACTAAACCCTCGCCTCCTCGACATGCAGACGGGAGTTGGCGGCAATGCCAAAGTTTAATGTTTGATGTTTGAAGTTATGCCTTTCTGGCGTCTAAGTTCCCAGCATTTGTATTAAAGGAGTGCGTCTAATGCCCCTTCTATATAAGTGAAGCTTCGCGGCTTGTGAAACGTTAGAAAGTGTCAGGGCATCGACTACGAGATTATGATACACAACTCTATCATAGCCGCCAGACGCCGCTCGACCAGCAAGACACGACTTATTCATAGACTGATAACTGGAACATCAGACTCAGGGGCAGCTGTTACTGACATTGAAACTGCCACTTACACCGTTACCAAATCCCTTCCTGGTCGAGACCCAGATAATGACAGATCAAATGCCTACCTCGAAGCGCAGCAACCCGTCCATCATCGCAGCCCGAATAGTAGGTTAGACGGCGGTGTGGACTAGCGCTTATTCAATATAAGATCCTATTCCGAGAAGCGCTTCCGTCAAAACCGAGATAATACTTAGGGACATAGATCAAAAGCCAGGGACAACAGAGACAACGCATTACGCCCTTACAAAACATGTAGAAACAAGCATTATTACAACTACCTTGGCGAATCCATTTCGGCTTGTCGCCGGCGTGGCGACCTACTCTCGGCGTAGCCGTCGAGAGGACAAAGACTTACGGCTCTGAGGCCGAGTCAGTGACGATAACAAACCAGATCCACGTCGTGATATTTCCAGGCCCGAGTCAGAATCCTAAGCGCTCTCAAGTGTGGGACAGAACATCTGCCCTTGCTTGCTCGGTTAGCTCAGTTGGTTAGAGCGTCGTACTAATATTATCCCATCTGGTTTAATATCGGTAATGCGAAGGTCATGAGTTCGACCCTCATACTGAGCATTAAATGCTTCTTTTTAGTCTTCTATGATTATTGAGGTCGATCAGAAAACACTGTCTTTTACTTTTTCTATTTCTGGTGGGATGTTTGTGTGGCTTGAAGGGGCTTAGCGGGTCTTGATTAGCTGCCACAGTTATCATTTCAGTCTTTTTACACCCGGGAAGACATGAACCTGTGTCTAGACCAAATACTTCGATTAATTCATGTGTATAAAAAGATACAATATGGCAGCATTTCCTAGATAGATAAATACCTGTTACTGGGCTCTTAGTTGGTGCTCGTCGCATGCGACGTAGTGTAGAGAATTAGTCGGCTTGTGATGCTCTAACTTCCGATAGGGGATATACTTCCAGCAAGCACTAGGAATTGACAACTCGCACTCTCCACTCGCTATGAGCAGTTCTACGGAGCCTTTTAAACATATTCCAGCTCGGTTAGCTCAGTTGGTTAGAGCGTCGTACTAATATTATACATCAATGTATAACATTGGTAAATGCGAAGGTCATGAGTTCGACCCTCATACTGAGCAGTTTCTGCTATTAGCTCCATAACTTCCTTTTTATACTTTTTATTATTATATCTTCCCCTTTTCTCCTGTACCTGCGTCTTACAACAGCCCACAAGTCAGGCGCAGTAGTGATTAGCATAGTAGTTTTAGAATGAAAGAGCAAATATCACCTAATCAGAATATCTACTTGAGGCATCTCACATTTCCATGCAGGCGATCAACACAGAGGTTGTTTTTTCCTATCTCAATCCTAATCTAGGTCTTATGACTCTTATCTGGCGAACGATCAGGCGTTAAGGATTGTTTGAGCCATGCCCAGCCAGCTCCCCCAGGGGTTCGACTTACCCGGTAGGAGAGAACATATAAAAACACCCTCCCATTCGGCAAGTACGAGACAGTTGTGCCTACTTGCAGTCGTGCTTTCCGTAATGAACGAAAGTACTCGCACCCAAACTATAGGTACTTTAGCAGTCTTCCTGTCGTCTCCGTGCCTTGGTCTCCCAGATCACCTCTTCTTGTCGTTATTCATCAAATATCATGCTAAGGACAAGCAAATCGGTAACGTCCCCATAGTCCAGAAACACGGCAGCTTGTACTACAGACTTGCCAATTGCATTTACCCTCTCGTTTCCTATTTTCTGTCTACATCGATAAGTACCGGTAGAGTAAAGGCATATACACATCAGGTATTGGTTGGATCAATTATAGTCAATTCCTGACGCCTTCTAAGTGCTCACCTAACTCAAGTACTAGACACATCCCAGCGGATAGCTGTATCGTTCCCGCCCTCTTTCTTACCTATCCCATTCGACCGTAAGCTCGTGGCACTATTCAACCATTCAATCACGCTGCTATAATCCGAATAAAATGGCGGCAGAGGGATCCGCTGGTGCTGGCCCGAACAGGCACGTGTTCAAGAGGCTGGAATACCCTACGGGCTCACAAGCCTCAGCTTTGCTCGAGTCCAACTTTCTATCACCTCTGGAGGAATCCCAGGAATCTCAGAACGCCCCAGCCAATTGGCACAAATGTGGAAGCGATGTGGATGATGTCAGCGGCAACGGCGAGTGTCAGAACGAAGCTGATCCGGTCCCCCCATCGCTGCAATCATTTACAGCTCCTTTCCTCAGACGTCCAAGGGTTGAATCCCCGGAGGACTTCTCTGTATCCTTCCAGTACGGGAAGCCGCCGAGTACCCAGGTGTCATCTATTCATCCAAACCCCCAAGCTCCTCTGAATGCACTAGATCCTCGAACAATCTCAAAGAATGAGATAGCTGGTGACCCCCCTTGCGGGCCCGACCGCTTACTCATCGTTGACTCCACGGGCCATCTCGAGGGTATACCTGAAGTAGTGAAACCAAGCATCGAAGCAGATTTGAGTCCAGTAAGTGAAGAATGCGAACACGTAGCAGTTTCAAATAATTCTTCAATAAAAAAAGGCTCTGGCAGGCCTGAAGATACCCAACCTGGAGAACGACATCACAACATCGCCCAGGGTAATTCATCACCGAGACGGCCTATTCAAAGCACTTCCCGTTACGTTCCAGGATCAACTCCCATCAAAAAACCCACCCAGCCTGCAGAAGTCCATATCGCCCGGCCCGGAAAATCTAAGCTTCCCAAGCCGTTTGTAGATATCCAACGGAGGGCCCTTATCCAGTCATCTACCAAGAATAGTGCTAGCGAATCAGCACATATTTTGAGAGCTCAGAATAAAAAAGGACTTCCCTTGAACCAACACCAAAGAGTATCAGCTGAAGACACGGTTGAAACACAAGACGAGTCCCGCCCTGAGTCAAAGGGGCGTCAAGAACAGCTCCCCGATAGTTCTACGGTTCGCCAGTCATCGCGGTCTATGAAGGCTGGTAGTCCAGGTAGAAATTCGCGAAAGCATCGACACAAAGCTATGGAAATGGCTCGCCCTGTTACTCAAGACACAAACAAGTCCCATGAAGTGCCTCTACGTCCCTTTTCAGTAAGCTCTAACGTCTCTAGGCGCCGGGATCCTCTGCCAAACCGGAGAGAGAACCCATGTCGTGCCTCAGAAGGCCGGTATTCCAGTCCGTCTATGGGAGCGAGTGATTCTATCAACTTTGATTTTGCCCAAGCGTACAACAACATGGTACTATTCAATGATCGAAAAAATCGGCATTGGAGAGCGAAAAAGCAAGCTCTGGAAAAGCAAATAGGCGAGCGCGATGCTAGGATTAAACACTACATTGCAATAATCCAACAGAAAGATGAAAGCATTAAAGAGTTTGAATCTACGAAGGAGGAACAACAGCAAGCAATACATCAGGCGCAAGAGGCCACCCTAGCTGAATCGGAAAGGGTCAAAGAATTAAAAATAAGAATGAAGGAATACCGAAGGCGTCTCAACGCGGCTATCAATGAGCAGCAAGAACTATTCAAGCATATGAGAGCTAGGTACAAGGAAGTGGTTAGCCAGACGGAAGAGGAGGGACGTAACTATCAGCAGTCTCTCGAACAAGCTCTATCCGTTACAGAGGGAACGAGAAGCAATATCCAGCAGAGGATGGATGAAGTCAAGACGGCATTCTATGATGATATGAAACAGTGTAGGTGCAAGAATCTCATATTCATTCCTGTGACTAATGATCTGTAGTGCAACAGGATATCGGGGCTTATAAGGCCCAGTTAGCAGAGCGCGAAAGAGAAGTCGTCCAGGAAAAGGAACGTGTTTCTGAGCTTCGTCAGGAATTGTTGAAATCTCAAGATCTCAATCGAGATGTGATCCAATCTCTCAGTGCGAGCAACAGCAAGCTTATAGAGCAGGGTCGTCAAGCGACGACTCAGGTGCAAAACATGGAGCGATGCATGAACCAACAAGATGAAAAGTGAGTCAGGGCGGGCGGGACTACTGAGAAGGATGCTAAGAATGACTTTAGGATCCAAAATATGCTTGACATGCTGAAAGATAAGCAAGAAACTGCCCCGACCATTCCAGAGTTGATTGAAGTCTTGAAAGATCACCAAAGCGAAACAATTACTGCGTAAGCGAAGACAGCATGGAATACTGACCCATCTGCTAATAACGGCGCAACAGGGCTCTTGCGGAATTTCAAGAGTGCGCAATATCAGAACAGCAAGCGTCAGCCAAGGCTGTAGATGACTTGAAGGCAGATGTTGCCGCCATCCATGAGCTTTATAACGGCCTCAATCATCAGTTACAGCTACAAAGCCAAAAGGTGGAGTCGGAGTTTCAGGAAAAGCTTAGCAGAGCTGAAACAGAGCATCAGGCCCTACTTCAAGAGGCCGGTCGTCTCAGAGAAGAACTCAACAGAGCACACGAAGAATCAAAGATGCAGGTTCAACAGTGTGAGGGTCTCCACCGGGAGCTTACTACACTGCGAACCACGGCAAAGGGGATGGCGAAATATAAGGGGCAAGCCGAAATATTGGAGAAAGAAAAGCAAGGGTTCCGGGATTCCATAGGCCAAAAAGAGGCGTGCATTCAAGCTTTGGAAGAGAAATTGGAAGAAACTCGCCACACTCTAAGGACCCAAGACGACCAGCTTGAACACCACAAGAAGCAACTTGCCGTCGAGCGAGAGAGCCACTCGAAGGCGATTTCTATTAACGAAGAACAGCGGGAAAAGGCGGTGAAACAAGTGATGATCGACGTTTCTACAAAGATACAGGCAAAGTACAAAGGCATTGAGAAGCAGTTGCAAGATGCCGTGAGAGAACGTGACCGGGTTCAAGAGGAACTCAAACAAGCTCAGTTGAATGCTGAGAAGGCTCTCCAGGAGAGCGCTGAGGTAAGCGCTCAAGAAATGTGTCAAAAGCTAGTAGAAACGGAGAAGATGGTAGAGAAACTCTCGACAGATTTGCACGCAACAGAACAATCTAGAGATCATCTTCAAAACGAGCTGGAGGCAAACTGCAGAGCCAATACCGAAGTTTCAGTGCTCATTGAGGCTGTTGAGAAATTGTCAGAGGATCTACAAAGGACAAACGACAGCGGTAATCAACTGCAAGGGTACTTTGATCAATGGAAAACTCTCCAGGAAACCTACCAGTGGCATCAGTCTGAAAATGAGACGATGTTGCGGGATGTTATGACCCCAGGAAATGGTGCCGGGGCCAGAAGCAACAGCTCTGACCACACCAGTCCAAAAGCCGAGGGCGAGCCGCAGATATTACATGATGGGAATCGTCGTGTCATTATCCAATCGCCTGTGAGCAGCGACGGTGTCGGAGAGGCCATGGATGCTATGACGGTGGTACAGGAACAGTTCAATAGAAGACGGGCTGCTACACCGAAAAGTATCTTGAAGGCTTTTTCAGCAGAGGATATACTGTTGGATCAGCAGAAGCTGACGGGGCTCCAAGTCAACACTTTGCAGTCGACGACGCCATCAAAGCGACGTCGCGTAAACAGGCCCGCAAAGCTCGGGCCGGTATCGCATAGTGTATACAACCGGCCAGTTCTAGGGAGCCTGGCGGATACTGAAAACAGGCGCAAACGTGATCGAATCTCTACTAGTCAAGCGCTTGTACCTGCAGAGATGTCATCAATCCCGGAAAAAAGAAAAATATACGACGGGAAGGTCAAACGCGAAGCGAGTGCTGAGGGTAGCACACGCGAGACCAAGGAAGGCAACGGTACTGGTAAAAGAACCAAGCTATCCCGGTCTATGTCGCCGTACTTCCACGACAATGTTAGCAAGGAACCCGAAATAGAGCCGGTGCAGCAGTCACAGCTCCAACTCAGGCCGCCGAGAGGTGAGCCACTGGAGCGGCGGTTGCGTTCAGTTGTTACCTACGGCGGTACCTGTGCGGCCGAGACTCGTTCCACGGAGTCGATGCCGGCGATCCGTTTCGAGCATTCGGCATCGACGCTACTAGAAAACCCACCCGGATCAGCCGACAATTTGATACCGCTACGATTGAAGTAAGCTAGCAATAGGGTGTTACTCGCAGTGCACTTGTTATGATTATCTTCATTTGAGAGGCGGTAGCTTCTGGTCAGCGTTGTGGAGTTTGTTGCAATACTAGAGTATTTGCTAAACTTAGCTGGAGTTTGATTTATTAGGCTGTATGTAGCTTCTCGTGCTCCGATGTCTAGGGCCAATATGTTGTTATACTCTAAATATGACAGAATTAGGCTTTGTCTAGAAACGACAGTATTCTAGAGTATGTAACTTCCGGGGTTCAATTAGTTGGCTGGTTGCTAGAGTGGCGAGCGCGAAGCCTATTCTCAATATAGATTTAATTTTTAACAAAGATGTGCCGGCCCCTGGTCAGGTCGGCTGAGGATTTTACGAAGACCTGGTTGTCTAATAGTACAAAGTATGCGTACAAGGCTGGTTACTCCTCTAAGTGATAAGTGTGTCTTCGCCTAGTCCTCCATTTAGGTGCAAGGCAGGACACACAGAGTGAGACCATGTGCTCTGCCTACTTCCATCCATCGGTCGGACCTGGGCGGTGTTCGTTCTTCTAGCTGCGAAATGTCCCCAGTAGCTAAGAGTGGAAAGAAAGGGATCGTGGATAGAGGTCGCAAGCAAGTAGTAGGTAATCCCGTGCGTATCGTATATATAATTTCTTTTTTCTTCTCTTTATTTTCCTTTCCGCTTCTGTTCTAGGAATAGGACCTTCTTTCGTACTGGAGGTTGGGTTTATACATTAGCAGACGTTCTGGTTACGTGTTATGGTAGGATTCCGATCGTATATCAGCATGCCAGCGCAAGAATTGGACCGGGAGGGCTGATGAACCAAGAAGGCAAGCGCCAGATAGAAGAGGTGTACATGTATATGTGTCGGCGCGTTCTTCTCGAGGAGATCGAATTGATACTGGACGGCACTCCAGTAAATAGGTTAGACGTACCGACTGGATCGTATTTCAACATGCTCATAGGCCGCGACGTCCGCGGCCGAGTGAATTGGTAGAAGAACCCGGTCATTGCCATGGATATCAGGCGCACTGAGATAATTCGAGACTTGACTGTTTATAGGGCGCAATGGGTTAGCTTGGTTTTATGCCTTTTCTCTTTTCTCCCTTCCTCGTTCTTTTGTCCAAATTTTCCCTCTTCATGTCTCTTCTCGTGTTTCGGGGATTGGTCGTTGGGTCCAAGATTTAGAAGTTGGCTTCCAGACGGAAGAAATGGATGGATGTACCTTTTTTCGCCATTATGGGTAAGCCTTCGTCGGAACAGCAGGGAGGTCGATGCTCGTGGTCGTAGTCGTAAGTCTCTCGATATAGGTAGAGAATGGAAGACCGGGCGGAACGAGAGGTTGGAGTCGGGAGAGTCGGCGCCTCTACACGACGGAATGCTTCGATTCAATATATTCAACTTCGCGATTGCTTCAAGGTTAGCATTGGTCGGGTTCTAGGAACGTTTGGCGTTTTGTGGCTGGTGCGATAAGATAGCGGAATTGGAAGCCACATGGCACTAAACCTTAACCGGTCTAAGATAGCGTTACTTACTGGGTGTTACCAGGTACGCTAAGGCCCGCTCACAGGGACTTGCGACCCTTGTACATAGTAAAGGCACAGCGATGTCGGGATAACGGGGTCACAGACGTTAGCTTCGCAAATGCCTTCCTCATAACCAACACCACTAGATTCAAGTACATGCAGGCTCCGGCATACTTATTACTTGATAAGGGGTAAGAGGTAGGCAGAAAGATACTAAATAGAGAAAGATATCTGAGCTCGGATAGACATGCTAAATTGGGATTAAGTAAAAACGAAACCCCTTAACGCGCCCTCCACTGGACAAGACTCATGACTACGACCCAAGTCTGTAACGGACCAGATCAGACAAATGGCGGGGAAGCTCGAACCAAAAGCACTCCCCTCTATCCTCTATCTAACCAATGAGACGGTTTGTAATTCGAGAGTTTAGTAATGAGATGAAGGCCCGTTATACGATACGGGTAGGCATCCTAGGCATTTTCTTGAGTCTAGAGTATAGGTAGGTACTTGATATAGCATCTGCTCTATCCCGCTTTTGAGAGGACGCTACGCTACTGCTGTACGTTGTGCATAATAAGGGATTACTCGGGCGGCCACATGGAAGACGACGATATAGGAGATATAGAACTTGATCAGTTGCGAATAATAGGTCGTAGACGACATACTTACTTACATGCTCTAGTGACTCACTCACTCATCCGCTCCGTACCGTCCCTGGGGGTGAGTATATAAACTTGGCCTCAGCCGATTGTTCAAACTAGAGAAGACTCTAAAGCTCCTTCTTGAAAGCAGACCCCTTAGAGTTTCAAGCTGTCAACTATATCCTCCTCGCCTGAATAACGAGGAAGGTAAACGAAAAACGAAGATCCAGAAATAAAGGGGAATCAAATCACGCTGTCAACATGCCTACCGAGGACCTACAATATCCGACAAAGCCTTACAGCAAGGTCAACCGATATGATGTTCGAGGTAAAGTGATCCCTAATAATGCGGGGAGGTGAGCACTGGTGAACGAGGTTTGGCTAACGGAATATCAAAGCTTCATATGCACTGGAGACCATACATCAGATCGTTAATACATGTCCCATCTTAAATGTCTCCTTCAACGTACCGGACTCGCCTTTTCCCATGGTAGGTTTTATACCCTTCTCCGCTGGTTTACAGAAGAAGAATGAATGAATGGACAATAATCTTTATCTCACACCCCCTACCTGTCCTGTCGTGTTGAGTCTAGTTCCAAGACCCTGGCTAACATGTTCGCCGCAGGTGCTACCGATGATAGGACAGATGGGCTCATTCACCCGACCAAGTGCCGACACGGGCGACGTGCTAGACCTCTATCTCCACGGCTACGTGTCCTCGCGTCTCATCAACCTATCCCGAAATAACGGCAACTCGGCCGAAAACGAGAGCGGTCTCCCCATCACCATAGGAGCCAGCCACATAGACGGCCTCGTCCTCTCCCTAACGCCCAACTCACACAGCTACAACTACCGCTCGGCGGTGCTGTTCGGGCGCGCCGAGGCGGTCACGGAAGTAGACGAGAAGCTGTGGGCTATGGAGCTGATCACGAACAGCGTGGTGCGCGATCGGTATAGACACACGCGTGTGCCCCCCTCGGGGGCAGAGATGCAGAGTACTACTGTCCTGCGCGTCAAGATCACGACGGGTAGTGCTAAGATCAGGAGCGGGATGCCGAGCGATGATAAAGCTGATCTCGAGGATGAGGGTCTGCTAGAACGTGTATGGACGGGTGTTGTGCCCGTGCATTATACATTTGGTAAACCTATGCCAGGCCCGTATAATAGGGTTGAGAAGGTACCGGGGTATATTGAGGAGTTTGTTAGGGAGTCGAATGAAGATGCGAGCGATGTTGCTATGGAGGCAGCTACAAAGGCTATGAAGCCTAAGGCCAGGAAGGGAGAGGATTGATTGGTTGCGTTTGTCTGACTCTGGTGTGACATACTTGAATTGATGGAAGTGAATAATAGGTAGTTAGGCAGGTAGTTAGGGATGAACGCTTACGTACATGTCTAAGTTCCACTCACATTTTATGCCTTACGCAATTATGTTAGATGACTATAAACCTGATCACCACCGAACGTATCAAACAAATGCTAGAGCTTCTACGACTGGCCAACTCTCTCCCTGGCGATTTTTAGAAGCATTATATATCATCGTACCTGTCTTACTTGAACCACAACTATGACAAGTCTATCTATCCGCCACCCACTCTAAGAATAGATCCGTATAGACCACACATATGTATACAGCTAACTTACTATTAATAAGTCAACACATCAGAGCTACAGCTGCAACTACTGTACAGCCCAAGAAAACCCGGAATGTTACATCGACTGCCCTAACTAACCCCCTCCAACCCTCCAACCCTCCAAAGCTCCAAACCCGGCGAGCCAGCCGAGGAGGATTACGTACTAAGTACAGCACAGGTCAACATCATATACATACATACGAAGAAGGAAGATCTGCAGACATACATGCACCGGAATCTTCCCGATCGACACGACATACATTAAACCCCTACCTACCTACCTACCTACCTACCTATGTACAGTAGGTTGCACATGAAGGTTACCTGAGGAATGTAACCCATACTTACTCCCTGCTTATGTAGAATACCCAGATTTATGTGCGAAGATCACTGTAAGCAGGTACTATGTAGCGTATCGCGGGAAAAGGGGGGGCCTCAAGTATGTACATACTTACATATCGATACTACGAATACTACGTACGTAGGTCTCTGGACGCGCGCATGGATAACAGGCACTTGTAGGTGTATAAATACATATATACCACTCTCTTGCTCATTTTCGTGAGGGCCTAAGTAAGTAAGTAGGTAGGTAAGTAGGTAGGTAGGTAAGTAGGTAGGTAGGTAAGTAGGTAGGTACGTAAGTAGGTAAGTAGGTAAGTAGGTAAGTAGGTAGGTAGGTAAGTAGGTAAGTAGGTAAGTAGGTAAGTAGGTAGGTAGGTAAGTAGGTAGGTAGGTAAGTAGGTAGGTAGGTAGGTAGGTAGTGACTCTGGATAGATTGTCGAGTTAGTACCTAGGTAGGCATACAGGTCCCGACGTTGCCTACCCACCTCACCATACATACATACCTCTTAGTTACTCTATCTTAACCTTAGCATACACTGGTATGAGGAGTGGCCTTGAGCGTGGTAAAATCACATCCTGTTCTAACCCTTTTCCATCTGTATACCGGGACAACTATCTACTTCTACTTCATACTCATTCTGGTCCCCAACTTCTGACATTTGGGTGCACTAATATATCTAGACAGAGACAAACATCTCAGCTCCGTCTGGTACTAATCGTGAGAATAGAGATACAGAAGCATAGCGTGGGAGGGAGAGACACATAGATCAAGTCACATTCAGGGTAAAATGTATCATTAACAATGCCGCTTAAACTACCTGCCTACTTAACCCAGGTACCTATTCGAGGTTATCAAGTAACGCAACGCAACGCCTGACCAATGCAAGTCGACGAAAGGGGTAGCCCTATAGGACGTAATCCCAATCCAAGACGAAAACATAACAATTCCATCCCTTCCCTTTCTGTCTTCTTGTCATAAAATCTCATAGACATATAGATACCATATTAAATACCTATTAATATCCTACTCTTAACCCAACATCCTCATCCTCATCAATTTCTACTCAACAACAACCGATTAACCCATCAACAAAAATCAAATAGGCTTTCCAGCAACCCTGACAGGATGCGCCTCGGTATTAAACACCCACTGATTATTATGTTTCGCATTAACCTGATACGGTGCCTCGCCCGCCTGGATGAGATAGCTGTACTTCAGCACTTCGGCGAACCAGAAGCTCTCCTGGGAGTCGTAGAAGCCGCCTCCGTTCGCCTTATTCACGTCCATGACGGCGCTGAAGCCGACACCGGCAGAGCAGGTCCTGTTGATGTTGAGGAAGGCGTCCCAGGCCCAGTCCTGGTACTTCGAGTCCCCTGTGGCGCGGTAGGCGTAGTAGTAACTCTCGATCACTTCGGGACGCAGGACGTAGGCCGAGGAGGTGATCCAGAAGCCGTTCTTGGCATAGAAGCTCGACTGGTCGCTTGGCGCGGCCCCGTTGTTGCTCGCATTGACTGAGAGCTTGCTGTCTTGCCAGCGGAAGCTCTCTGGTCCGATGCCTGTCGCGGTGCTGATGTAGGTCTGGTGGCAGCCCTCGACGAGCTTGAGGCCGAAGTCGATGTATTCCTGCTTGTCGAGCGTCAGACCACCCAGGATGAAACTACCTCCGTCGAAGCAAGCAACTGTTCACGTGACGTGTCAGCAAATAACAATTTTCCGAAATATGGGGCCAATGGTGTAAGACTCACGGTGCGACGAAACAAAGTTGAGCTGATCCTTGCCCTTGCCATTATAAGCGGCTAGGAAGGTGAACTCAGGCCGGCTCTTGGGGTGCGAGGCAAGATACTTGATACTCGAATCAATAGCGGCGACCCAGCGATCCTTGAAGACCGCGAAGCGCTTCGAGTCGTAGATGTACATCTTGATCAGATACTCGTAAAAGGAGTCTGTGCCGCCATTCCAGCCGCCGCGGCCATTGGCAAAAGTGCCGTCCGCGACGTTCACATCGGTGCCGATGAGACCCGGGTACGGCTCCCCGACCTCGGGGTTCTTGACGTTCAGGAGGTAGTCCTCGCCGGCCCGCACCAGCTTGGCATACTTCTCGTCTCCAGTCAGATCGCTCAGGCGCGTCCACTCGAGAATCAGCGTGCCGATTGTGGCGATGCCGTTGGTGGACTCGTCCGAGGTCTGCGGACCGTTGGGTCCGTTGAAGATGAGATCGTTAATCGGGACGCCGCTCGGCGTGTCGAAAGCGACGCTCAAAGCATCGGCTAGGATAACGGCTTTGTCTAAGATCGTCTGCACCGAATCCTTATCGACCAACCCCTCAAAAGGGCCGGTAAGAAAGTCGTACGCTAATTCTCTCGTGTTAGTAATTCTCATCGTCAGATTCTACTAGGCAAGGGGCTAAAATACCCGAGACCAAGCCGGCGAGGTAGCGAATAGTTGTCTCAAACAATGAGACGCCCTCGCCGCCCTTCACTGTCTTGGTGAAGTCGATCGTCTTGATGTGATCTACGATCTGTTTGACGACTTCCTCGTTCTCCATGATCAAGGCTGTGGAGATGGCGTCTACCGCACTGGCGCCCCATCCATTTCTGTTTTCTTTTTCGTTAGCCCACACGGCCCGGCCGAGTAACTCCAAGCAGCCCAGATTCGCTCCTCACCTGTCATTGTCGTATGTCTTGGAAATAGGCTTCAAGCTGTCATTGGGGAAGGCATATTTGTAGTAGCCGTCCCAAGACCTTTGGAATGCCTCCTTGACGCCGTCGAGTCTGTCCTGGTGGGAAGTGTAGCTAGCGGCGCGCGAGGCTAGGGGAGAGGCCGACACGACGGCGGGCGAGACAAGGCTCAGGGCAGCGAGGCCCCAGCAGTAGCGATGCATGGTTAACTAGATGCTAATACTATGCAAGAATACGAACAACTACCCAACAATGCACAAAGGGAGCGACGCCAAAACAAGAACGTCAAGGGAGCGAACAGGCTAATTTAAGCCCCGGGACGAGGAGTGCAGCTTCTAGACTAGCTAAGAGTGAAAAGGAAAGGAAAGAGGGCGGGAGGCATGTCCGTGTCTTATATAAATACGCATTAACGGAAGTACCTAAGGTATGTAAAAGGAAGAATGACTTAAAAAAAGAACGAATCACCCGCAGATTCCTGGCTCCATCTCCCCCAGATCCAACATGACGGGAAAACGATGGATGGGGAATGTGATCACATATCAGCCCCTGGTCAACAGATTTGTGGATTCGAGCAGCTGTTCGTCTCTGTGTGTGAATTCAATGTTGACGTCTCGATAGCTACCTACCTAAAACGACCAGCTTGATCTTTCGCCCATGGCACATACACCTAGGAATACATGCTTAAGCAAGTGAAGAACTTTCCTCGGTGCAGGTTGATGATGTCGTTCCTCCCAATCAGCAGCCGGCAAACGGAGCTAATCGGAGCAAAAGTATGATAAACCTTGGCAAGCGAGGTGGGTATGGTAAGGGTCACTAGCCCGAGAGCTGGGTTATATTGCCGGTAATTTAAAATCGCAATAAGAAGTTTGTCTACTGTGGTAGGTACATGCCTTGTCTGCAGATTTGAGCAGACCTGGCCATCTGGGGATGTAACGATGGGCCGGGGTACTGAGTAAGGGGCCCCCTGAGGCTTGCTAGCCTCAGAGGAAAGCTGGGACGATCACCTGAACACAACAAGTGTCTGCATACAGTAGCTGCCAACTGCAAGCAAGGCCAAGTCGATTGCATCAACACAGGAGATCCAAGGCACGAGGTATGGTAATTCGAGACACGTTGATGTCTATCTACTCCCCTAACCGTGTCATAAGTGAAGAAACCAATCTAGAGCTCGGAGCATGTGGTGTCGACACGAGCCTCATATATACTAAAATGAAGTCATTAGAAAGTGGACGAGGTCGGTAGGTATGTACAGTGTGGATTCAAGGATGCAGCAGTACAGGGCCCGCAAAGCTCTTTCTTCCAATGGCGTCAATCATGCGCGTTCTTTCGGTACTTGTGCGGCGCGCGGCGCGCGGCATGTGGTTTAAGGTTGAAAAGGCTTGGAGGAAACGCCACCAGGCACAAATTGCACAACAACTGTATGCTGTATATACTCAATATACAAATTTCACTGGTCAAGACAGCATCATACATCACGATCGGTTAACTTTGCGTCCGTTAAACTAGCCAGGACCTGGACGCGGATATTGCCAGTGGCTTTCTGGTGGCCGACTGACTGACCCAAGTTGGTACGGCTTGGGGAACTACAACCTTCCGTAAACAGACGGCGCTGTGCAGATCACTGGACTAGTATTGACTGAAGAAATAAGTTCGTGAGGGGTAATCGTGACAATACATCTTTCTGACCGACGACCAAGGCACGAGGACAATGAGGATCCCGGAGACTGTCCAAATGATGACAGATATCTGCTACCCGATGGCATAAATACGTCCAAATCCTCAATCCAATGAGAAAGTGGCCTTAGCGGAACGCGATGAAGAAATTGAAGAACCAGGTGTATCAACGCCAGCAGCAGCATGAAGCAATAAATAGCGGGATCTTCTGGTAGTAAGGAAATAGCGGCCTTGGGAAGAGCGAAGTACCTAGGTACTGCACTATTGCCGTGGACCCACACACTTAAACTGTAATCAGTACCTCTCTCGGGTGGCAGGATCTTCTGGCAGGATTCTGCGGGGAAGAAGCCGCAGTCTTGCCGACAGCTAGGATGGGCCTAGAACTACTTGGATTTAGTATACTCATTGCCGTGCGGGGAAAGTACTCTTTTTGACGAGGTGCCTTGTCCTAGCATAGGAGATGCTGCTGTTGTGCAACAAACAAGACGACAACAATGAATTGATAGGCAATGGTCGAAATCAAGGTTGAAGGACACGAAGTCGACAAAATTTATCGAGTTTCTCAGGAGGCACAACACATCGTGTATGCACCGTCAACATGAGTCAATACAATGTCCTGTCCACTTTTGACCAAACCATATTGAGGTGTTCCTCGACATCGTCGAAACCCCAAATTTTATCTCATCAAGCTTGGTCGAGACCCTGGCACCCCGGTGCTCTGTGCCTGGGCATCGCATCCCAGTCCATGCAGAAAACCATCACTGACCAGATTTGACAAGTGCCCTGCCAAGGCTTCGTCGGAACTACCACCTTGGGTCCTGCCACGGTTGACGACCACGATACGGTAACGAAGACACCATTAGAACCTATGCTTCTAACTCGATATAACCAAATCATAGTAGCTATAGATTACTTATAGCTATTCCTATCACTTCATGTAAAACGGTTCCCAGGATCGTGGATAACTAGCTGGACCGTCATCATGCACTACGTGGAAAGTGTGTGCAGGCAGAGTGCAGACGATCGAGGCTACGGCGCCGGTAGGAACACGGCTAGACCGATCACGATTATCATAACCATCCCTGTTCTTCCATCGGTGTACATATGTACACATGCTTATACATAGATACTGGGGTAGTATCAACAGGCACCGATGAGGGGTACCTACATTGCCAGGATGCACAGCATTATCGCTGCCGCCAGCTTTGTGGTCTTGGGTTCGGCAAGCCACGCCGTGGAGCAAACCAAGAGCTCGTATGATGCTGTCCGCCCATGTAGTTTTGTCCATGCAATACACCGATAAGATCCGCACGTGTACTGTAACGTATCTTTGAATATCGTTGCTTCCACTACAGCAATCCCCGACATCCCTCTACAATAGAGATCACAACCCCCTGCGATGAAATTCCCAATGCGGGACCTCGGCCGATAATGGAAGGCAGGCCGAGCTATGTAGGAAGACTCGTCTGACCGGTATTCGTCGGTCATTCCTTTGGCCTTATTTAGTCCGGTCAAAATCTCATTGCCATTCATCGATAGAATGTGAGGGCCGTAGAGGTTTGATATGCGCTCAAAAATCCCGGTGCGATCAAATCAGCCCTTGTCTCTGAGTCTTGCTAGTGCGGCCGCAATTCCACTGCTGAGCTCGTCGTTGTTGCGCGTGGGTGTACTGGAGGTCGCACCAGAAGCCCGCATTCGTTCTTTAGCGGCGGTCTTTTTAGATTCTTCAATGGCTGCTGCCAACATGGCCTCTTCTTCGTCATCCATATGGATGTCCGGGGTGTGAGAGGGTTGCTGTTGAGATGGTGAGCCTGGCGTAGTGCTGGGGCTGGCGCTCTTCCGCGACGGATTTGCAGATAAACGCGCCATATCTCTAAGAGGGACACGGCCCAGTGGCAGGGCCTGGTCCAATACAGCATTCCTATCGGAGGGAACTAAGCGCCGCTTAGCGGCCTGCTGTACGCGGAACGGCTCCTCTACAATGCTGCACCATTTCTTGACTTTTTTCTCACCCCAGCCGCCAATTATAGCGACCTGTTCAGGATCAGCATTGACAGCATTTTTGATGCTACCGAATGCGCTGACAAGCGAAATGGCATCTGCCTTGTTTATGCCCCTGGGCACGGTGACGAACTCGACGAGTTTCTCGCCATAGCTTGTCGCCTGTTGCCCTTTGATGGCGCTGAAATTAGCGTGTTCGTAGGACTTGTATAACTCTAAATATCGTGCGGCTTCGGCAGCGGACCAGCATAAAATCACAGTGACATTGTTTATCAGGGATGTCTTCGACAGCTCACGTAAAGAGTCTTCGTGGTTCGGGATGTCGACCATGGTTAACAGAATACGCAGGTTGTATTTCCCCTGTAAGTTGCGGATTCGGGTGTATATGTATTCGGGGTGAAGCCGGTGGTACTTAAGACTTAGGAACAGAGCACATGTTGTCAGGCCCAAGACATAGTCGGCTGGGATATCGCTATATTCCCAAGGTACAGAGCGCAGCGATGCTAGAACCGGGTTGCCCTTCTGACGGGGCGAGACGAGTATCGAAGAGCCGGAGGACGGTTTTGGTAGGGCTTGTGGTGTTGGCTGGACGATTTTCGAGGTAGAATCGGTAGCGGTAGACGAATTCGGCGGCCGCTTGTCTAAGCGTTGAGGCGTTGGCTGCTGTATCTTCTGGGGAGTTGGTTGCTGTACCTTTGGCGGAACAGACTGCTGAGGACGATTGATAGTTTGCGACAACGGTTGGCTTGGGGTGTTTCTTGGGGTGTTTCTTGAAGTGTTTACGTTGAGAGGCTCAGCTGAAGAGGCGAGTGCAGAGAGGAAGTCTGCGTCTGCGCCGAAGTCGTCGTCCTCCATTTGAAGAAGAACTGTTGAATATATGGTTCACAATAAAGTGGTAACTGGCCTAGTAAAGATTACTTGTGCAAGTGGAGGTTGTGAGAAGCTTTAAGGTTCCATGTGCATTATATCACTTACATTGAATCCCCAAGCTGCAAGTGTACATTCCTGTATCCTGCTGTTCAGGTAACCACTGCAGATAGGACCCGGTTAGCGTGCAAGTGGCTCAGGTAGGTACCTACTCTGCCTCCCCAATCTTAGCGCCACGAGTAGAGCCACAGCTCTGTCTAGGGTAGCACTGCAACATGGTACCCATCTGAAACATAACCCCATCGGAAAATACCCCGTGTTCGTTTGCTTGGTAACAGCTAATAGCTCATATTTACCAAGAACATATGATCTGTCCCAAACTCCATACTAGCGTATGTCTCAATGGAAAGCCTTAATGAGTTTCACAACAGCCGGCTGTTGAGGACCAGCTGTCCATGATAATCACACTACCTACTTTACCGATCTGACGAACAGGCTCATACCAATTTTGTCTATGAAATGAATATATAAGATTTACTGCTTTCTATGTCTAGTTGTTCCTCTTAACCTCCCTCAATATGGCGCAAAAGAAACAAGTATTAAAGAAGAAAGATGTGCAGACTAAGAGCTCCTCTCCTCCAGAGACCAAGCAAGATTTTGAAAATGAGCTCAAGCTGCTTGCAAGCCAAGCACAGGATGATACTTGGATTCATAGAGCTCCTCAACAAGCTGCCATCTACGGCAAGGCGGCTGCGCTGATTGCTCTCACAGCTATATATGCCAACGTTTCGGCCTTAACTCTGTCGCCTATCTATGGTCAGATTGCTGCCGACCGGTTACATCGATATGTGGTATGGACAGGGCTGTTCGTCGGCTGGGCCGGAAATCTGGCTTTGCGCCGACTGTTGCCGATGAAGACAATCACCTTGTTGCCTCTGATAGCTCTGCATATCCCCATGCTTCAGTCTTATCTGTTCCCTTTCAGCAACCTCCTCGGGGTCCAATATGGCCCTGCCATCACGGAAGCGTTAACTCTTTTCCCGCTTGTCGTCGTTAGCTCATCATGTATAGCCGATATCCTGGAGGAAGCCGATCTGAGCAGCTTGCCAAGTTCCATTGCGAGCTCGGCTCCTGGTCTAGTCTCCTTCACCTTGTTCAAATACACAGAGACGACTTTCTTTAAGCAGCTCATAACACAGATCGGGACTTCACTCATGCAAACTCGCATGGCCTTGGAATTTTCGCTAGCAGCCACGTACAGTGTCATCGGACGGTCGCAGCTTTTGAAGTATGCGATTCCCGGCCTACTGCACGCGGCCTTCTATAACACGCACCTGATGACCGAATCAGCTACGGCTTCTCTGAATTCTACCCTCAATGCCAATGGCTGGTCCTTGGTCGATCGATGGGAGTCGAATACCGGTTACATTTCGGTGCTTGATAGTTATGTAGACGAATATCGTGTCATGAGATGCGATCACAGCCTGCTGGGCGGCGAATGGACAAAATTTGGGAGGAATGTCGTCGCCGAGCCGGTCTACAGCGTTTTCGTCCAGCTTGAGGCTATCAGGCTTGTCGAGGTGCCAGGAAAGGTTCCCGATAACCAGGCTCATGCACTCAACATGTGAGTTTTAGAATTCCCTTCCAGTGTCTATAGATGGCCTAATAGTAGCGTAGTGGCCTCGGAATCGGGACTACTCCGTCGGCTTTGATTGCTCATGGTATCGACACTACAATTGTCGAGATCGATCCCGTGGTTCACAAGTTTGCTACTGAGTACTTCGGTCTTCCTAATAACCACACCGCAGTAATTCAGGATGTAGTGTCTTGGAGTCAGCAAAATGCACCCACGCTGCAGGAACATTTTGATTATATCGTTCATGATGTCTTCACCGGCGGGGCAGAGCCCGTAGATCTCTTTACCGATACGTTCCTCCAGGGGCTCAGGCACATGTTGAAACCAACCGGGGTCATAGTCATTGTAAGTGACTCGATAATTCGCGCGACGTAATCGAGCTGACACAAGTAGAACTACGCTGGCGACTTTACACTCCCGCCTCTCAGCATAGTAGTCAACACTATTCTAGACATCTTTCCATCCTGCCGCATTTTCAGAGAGAATGAAACGCCCTCAAAGGACACGGTCGAAGAAGAAGGCCGCGATTTCGATAACGTGATGATCTTCTGCACAAAGACGAATGACAAGATTACCTTCAGAAAACCCGTAGAAGCGGATTATCTTCGAAGCATTTCCCGGCAACAATTCCTTGTCCCCAAACATGAAGTGCCCTTATCGACTTTCTCAACACGCGAAGAAGTCGGAGTCCTCAGGGCCAACGAGACAGATAAGCTTGCAAAGTGGCACGACCAGAGTGCCCTCAGGCATTGGGAAGTTATGAGGACCGTTATCCCAAGTGAAATCTGGAATCAGTGGTAAGAGGGGTTGGGGCATGGAGCTTACATCGTGTATGTGTATTACCGAAAAGTTGGGCTTATTTACGCGGGCAACATCAAGCTGTATAGTAAACTTTGAGCATTTGCCTGCCTAGCTACCTCAGCAGGGTGATTTCCCCGTGATGATAGCTCCAGTCTGATGGCCTGATCAGTGTAGTTAATCCCTCTCACCGCTGATGCTTGTGTACAAGAACAAGCTCCGACAAAGGCGGACGGATCCGTTGAAAAGCGCAAGTTGTATTTGTCAGTATGTTAAATATCTGGCGGTATCGCCTAGCTGTAGATGCGACGATACCCGGCTCGCCGAACCGGGCTCCATGGTCGGTTCAAGCATGAATGCAACACCCCGGGCTCGTCGTGACAAGCATAGCTTTGGTAAACCTGCTTATAAGCCCTTTGGCACTGTCGACAATGCAGCCTAGGTATATCATATGATCTATTACATGATAAGGCTTCGCAAGTGAGATAGACTGTTATACAGCAGTAGTATATGCCGGTAACTGCTGATTTGTTAACGAAAACCTGCTTAATACCATGGCAGCTCTCCCTATACACCCCCGATATATGTAAGTAGGTATGTCGGTGCGGTACATCCGCACGTAAGCATTGGTATGCCAGAACGCCTATAATAATAATAATAGAAACGTAGGGTATATCAGGTATGTTATGGTGTAGATAATAACAAAATTTACCTAGGTACACTCGGTAACAACGCCGGCGACCTCCTGTTTGGTATTGCTCTTCGTTTCACAAACGTGAAGGCGGTAGGCATTCCTGTCGATACGCCAAGGGTAGCTCGGTAGGTGCATATGTGAGTAGATATTCATAGCTCTCGGCAGAAATCGCTTGATCCCCAAAACGGGATGGTTAGTTACGAAAGTTTAATGCTGGTTCGTGGCTGCGCCTATGTACATAGTATGTAAAGATGTATCACCTCTATTAAGGAGGTTAGTGTCGTACGGTGTGCTATGTTTAGTATGAGTCAGCAATTATCAGCTCAACCCAGTCGGTTCGGCGACCTGTGACCGCGGACGGGGAGAGGTGGAGGGGGGCGCTTCAATCAAGAGAAATCGGCTGTAATTACCTTTATCGTTTTGGTACCCTCCTCATGCTCTGAATCCTATTCCTTTCCTAAGAGCTGTGTGGAAGTGCTTTGCAGCTATGTATGTAGGTTCGAGGAGGATTCACAAACCTCAGTTGCTCAAACTCAGGCGGTCCAATTTGATGTCTGCACGTGTAGATGGCGGCCAGACGCTAGTACCTAGGGCTTACATGTCCCGTGCATATGCCCTACAAGACCCCAAGAAAGGAACTTTTTCTCTTTGCTTTTTGCGCTTCTAACTGCCCAAGAATAATATCAGATTGTTGGCGTCTTGTCATGTGTGCAATTCGCAAGACATTACAGATACAATAGCAGAGAGTGCCGGTATGCCTTTGAGGAACGCACATTACGGTAGGGGTCTGTATTCCTTTCGCACAGGCCGGTAGATCTTTGTTCCTACGTTTTCCAGCTGGAAAGGATGAGCCGCCTCCTATTCTTCTTCTTAGCTTGGGGTAAACGTCAACTTGTCAAGGGCAGTTTCAAGGGCTAAAGAACAACGCTATGTGGACTGTGGACAGCCCTACCCGATCCCGATAGAAGGGTACTGTAGAAGGACCCACGTCGTATCGAAGATTTGGAAACGTCCTTAATAATTCCTTACGAAATCCATGTCTCCCAGTTGAGACCTTCCAGTATCGCTCATTGGACAAAACAAACTCAAAGTTCTTATGTTCTAAAGAACTGACAAGGCTTTCTTCATGTTTACGTATGGCATTATGTACGAATTAGGTATATGAGATTATATAATTAGCGCTGATGGTGCGAGATTCCTTTTACTTGGTTCTCTTCTTTCCATCTCCCTAACCTAGTCCAGTCTTGTTCTAGCCTCTGGTCTTGTTGGAATCCTGCCGAGAAGAAGATGGGGATTTTCGTAGACCAAGGGACAAGGGACAAAAGACTCGAGAGCTCAAGACGCGCCGGGAATCCTTTAAGCCCGTATACCAAGTCTCAAGCCATGCCTCCCCTTGTTACTCTACCTTACCTTAACTTCTGACATTCCAATGAAGGCAATCGGGGTTCCCGGATTCGTCGTCCTAGGTTGTCTAGGCTGACCAATTGGACGTTGGAGTTTGACTATTATAGGCATAACTAAAACTTACGGACCTACTATTATAGAAACTGGGCTTGGGCTGCGTATGCGTTCACTTGTAGTACCTATGGCTTGTCTTGTCTTGTCTTGTATTGTATTGTCTTGTCTTGTCTTGTATTGTCTTGACATGTCTATCAGGGCCGAATTTGTTTTGTCAAACGTTCCTTATCGAGCCATGGGTCCGGCCTATCACCATCGACATCACCTAAGCATGGCTTGCCGGTGCTAACTAACCTAACGCCTCAAGCACACACACATACATACACACACTCGACCTACGTACTGTACTTAGCGGTTAGAAATGCCGATTAGCCCATCCAGCCCCTTGCACGTAATACATACTGTGCCTTCTTGATGAACACCCTTTCCTCACTGTTCTGTTCTGTGACTTCTGTCAGACTGCTGCGTCATAAGCGAACGGGCCCCGGCACTCTCTCTACCTATCTCTCTGTGTGTCTGTGTCTCGCGCTATTTCGCCTTACGATGACTCTGCCAAGATAATTCATAGGAGGCTGTTTGATGTTTAAGTAAATAAACAGACAGGGGTGGATTGTGTGGTTCGATCTGTCGTTCGTTTCCATATAAAAAAAAAGTGCCTTGTGTGTGATTGCTTACTTAACCTATTCGTCTTGTCCGCGGCTGCATATCAATTCATAGCCTCGCCACCCCCGAAAACACGGACGAAGGTTAGGTTAAGTTAGGAAGGGCGGCAAGCCACCTAGAAGAAACGAAGAAGATTACGTTTACAGTCTGGGTTTATAATACCTACCCTACCTACCTCCCTTGTCCCTGCTTACATACATACCTTGGATATAACGGCTTCTTAGGGAAGGGGATAATGTTATCTGTTATATAGACGGACAGAGATTCATCCACATACGAGTGTGGCATCAGTCCCGAGCTATGCTATTGGAAACGACAGCAAAGGTTTGAAGAATATCTAACCTAAGCGTTCTGTTTCTCATCATCACGAGAACCTCACTTCTTTGACCCGCCTCGTCAATAACATCAATATCCAATATCCAATATCAAAATGGTCTATAAAGATATAGACATACCATTACGTAGGTCTTCTCCCTCGGATCAACTTTCCCCCTTCCCTTTCATTGATCATGAAAGAGTTATCACAAGACAACCCAATATTAACATCATCAACTCTCAGCGGCCTTCATAGCCATTGACTGGACGGCCATGACACTGGCCCTGATTCCGATAATACTGCGCTTCTGGCTGCGCTGGCGGGAAGCAAAGCCTCAGCCCATGAGCCGGAACATATCCGACGGCCTGATCGTGTTCTCCTGGTTTTCGGGGATCGTCCTCATCAGCATCAATGCGTGGAAGAACAGTCTGCGCGAAAGATACGTACACTACCCACCAAGCGAGCTGTACTACAGCGTGCCGCGCCCTTTGTCCGCACATCTACTTTATGTGTCGTGGGTGTCTCTCTTCTTCATCTACATCGCGCTCTGGGCGTCCAAATTCGCACTCATCGCCTTCTTCGCCGGCGTGCTCAGACTCATGGAGACGCGAAAGGCGCGCTTCATAGTCGCCTTCGCCACCCTCTACACGGCGGCGACGTTCACCCTACATATGGTCCTCCTGACGCGGTGGTGCGACCCCGTGGACAGGAACTGGAACGTGGACGGCGAGCTCTGCTCGGCTGTCCACGATATCCGCTCCGTGACCATCTCCACGGTCGCGAATATCTCTACCGATCTCGTGATCCTCTCGCTGCCGCTCTTCGCGCTCGCGTCCCTGAGTCGCGAGCGACGCGCCCTTACGACGGAGAGCAGGGTCACTAAGGCGGAGTGGAGCGGGTTTGCCCTCGTTATCGCCGTCGCGGCGTTAAGTATTGTTGCTGCGCTTGCTAGGTGGATCACACGTAAGCATAGCCATTTTTTCTTTCTTTCCCTTTTTTTTTTTAAATGTTCTTTTGCTTTTCTCTGACCTCACCTCATCTGATATCACCTAATCCGGCACGTACCTGGCTCAATGTGGTCTGTCTGTCTATCACACGTACTTTCTCCGCGCAGTGATTTGATGTGATGTTATGTTATGTGATGTGACTCATGACCCAGTGACTTTCTGCGTATGCATACATACGTGCATGCATGCATGTATGTATGTTTATGTATGTAATGCCGGCATTCCTATGTACTTACATAACAGCTTGAACCCTTAAATCCGTCGCAGAACCCGCTCATTCCACTTCGCCTCGCCTAGCCTCTCTCACTCCACCTCATCTAATCTCATCTCGGCATATCCCTATATAACCATACCTCTACGAACCTCTAGCAACGTCTACTAACCTTCACATAAAACAGTCGAACTAGTCCAAAGCGTTCCCAAAGCCAACATCACACACACCATCGACGTGTGGGCGCTCGTCGAGATCGTGGCCAGCTTACTCGCCGTCTGTCTACCGAGCCTGCGCTCCTTCGTCCGGCGGTCGAGAGAGGAGTCACAGAGAAGACTGGGGAATGGCTTAGCTCTACAACAACAATCACCGCGGATGCTACCGATGATGCCGCATGCCCTGACCTGGCAGAAGAAGGGTCGTCCTGCCTCGGACTCGGAGTCCGGGTCAGGACATGTCTCGGGTTCAGAGTCGAGCTCCGGCTCGGAGCTTGTTTTTATGATGATGGGCGTTAGGAGCGATAGTGAAAGTGAGCGGGAAAGCTTGCGGTAGAGATACCTAACCTTAGACTTTGGATAGAAAATGGGCTGGGTTGGGTCGGCTTACGACATAGATAAGATACCTGTTAAATTCATGTATTAATGGATTATGGGTCATTAGGTTACGGGTTATGGGTTATGGACAGTCCGGGTAGGGCTGGGTACTTAGAGGTGGCGTTTTTTGATTACTGATTACTGATTACCTACCTACCTGGGTACTTTTGTACATAACTTGTTGCTTATATGATCAATATGGGTCTACATCCCCCGACATTTACGATTACACTTGTTACCCTCATTACCCTCCTCGACCACCGTGTATAACCTAGACAGCTTATATAACAGGTGAGTCAGACAGTCAGGTTACACGCAGATCTATGCTGCTATCATCAGAGACACAGTCACGCAAGGTAGGTAGGCAATGAAAGAAAGAGTGCGAGATATCCATTTTATTTTCATATTTGCTTGTCTGAAGCTACATTATATCATCATAAGATCCCGTTCAGTCGGTATGGCATCCTATATTATGTCCCCTGCGAAGGCGTAGTGGGGTGCCTTGCCTTGCCTCGCTAAATTCGTGCGCCACATGACACGCTTAGCAGCCGACGTGGATGGCTATTTGAGGCAGTCAGTCAGTCACCCTGTCATACAAGGATTAAGGGGAGAGGGGGCAGAGGGATCGATATTTGGATGTTAAAAGTATAAAGTAGGAGGTAGATACTCACCGTTGGCGAAAAGAGCGTAGGAGTCGGCGTTGTTCAGAGCCTGGGAGGAGGAGAGTCTGGTGGCGGCGGCGTAGCCGTAGCCAAGGTCCTGGGTGCCCTTGATCTGGGTGAGATGGGTGACCTCGTGGAGGGTGGTGGTGGCCTGGTCCTGGGCGTGGCAGGTGTTGGTGGTGGCGGGTAGGGCGCTGAAGTACAGGGGGCAGTTGACGATGTAGCTTCCCGAGGGCAAGGTGTAGGCGAGCACGTTGCTCGAGCACGCGCCGTACACGTCGCTGCAATACGTCCGCGACACGCCCGAGGTCGTGCTGCCGCACTCGGAGATGACCCGGCCGAACACCTGCGCCACCTGCGAGCCGACGGAGGTTGACTTGAAGTACTCGCTCACCTTGGCGGTGTTGCTGAGGGCGGCCGACGAGGCGGCGGCGGCGAATGAGCGGCACGCAGACACGGCGTTCCTGGTCGCGGTGCCCCTGCTGCTGGTGCAGTCGGACTGAACGGACTATTTTATTCGCATGCAATGTCAGCAACTACTACCTGCCAAGAGAAGGAGAGAGAAAAACTTACAGTGCGCTTGTTCATGAAGGCAGTGCGAGCCTTGGCAGCTTCAGCGCCGTCAACGTTGGCGGTAATGGTGTTGCTGACGTAGGGAACGACGCCGGCGATCTCGGTGCTGTCGGCGGCAGCGTAGGAGAGGACGCCGTCGGCGACGAAGTCGTAGGCACCGCTGGTGGCGAGGTCGTGCAGCTCGGCAGCGTCAAAGCTGACCTCGATGGCCTGGCCGGCGGGGATGACCTGGAAGGCCTCCTCATCGAAGGGCTGGCTGGCGAGACGGAGACGGATACCCTGGAAATCGAGCTTGTTGCCTGGACCCCCACCATGTTAGCCACAAGTTCTACTTCGGAGGTTCGGAACTATTGCATATATCCTCTGAAAGTAGGGTAACTTACTGCCCTGGAAGACCTGGACCTTCTCAACGGGGGCCGAGTCGAGGAGTGTGCCGGTCTTGAGCACCTTCAGGTCCTCGGCGCCGGTGTTGGTGATGGTAGCCTTGAGGCCAGAGTTGCCAACCTGCTCGATCTGGACATCGAGAGGAGTGGCACGCTTGCCCATGGAGGCAGCGCTGACGATGGAGGCGAAGAGGGCGACGTTACCGAGGAACTTCATTTTGAAAGAGATGGGGAGTGTGCTACGAAGACAAAGACGTGACTGAGCTGGGTCCGGGATCAGGGCTTGACTTGGCTTGACTTGGCTTGAGGATGATCTTGTAGTTGATGGGTAAAGATCGTCGGAACGGTCTGAGATGACCGTCTGTTTTTATACTCCTATGGCAGCGAGTACGATATGCCCACGAGAGATAGGATATCTCTGCGTTCCCCGAGGCGGCCCAACGAGCTTCAGGAAGGTAGTCGGCCTATTGACACCCGTAAAGGAAAGTAGCATTTGAGGGGGCCATACTAGTATGTATAGGGGCTCCAAAGAGAAAATGGCCCTTTTCGAGAGAATGCAGGCACTAGCTAGCTGTCGTTGAACCTCATCTTCAACTCGAAACGTCGAGGCGTAGAGGATATAAAAGTTGAGTTCCGAGCTGGACAATCCATGAGAGAGAACGACAACTGCTCATTCAAGACTAAACACTCCTCTTACTTAAGCCATCATCTCCAGATTTCCGTCTGCCTCTTTTCCCTTGCAATAGCTCGAACCCGTCAACCAAATTTACCTCAAAAACTAAACTCGGCGTAGCATAATAATAGCATATATTGTCTGTCGATGCCGTTCCCGTTGCTATGGCTATCCCGACGCTCGCCTCTCGGGGTAGGTATCAAGGAAGGCGTTGGGGTTTTCATGTTGGAGCGCTAACTGTGCATGGAAGGAGGTGACCATTGCAGTGAGGATACATGTCTTGGCAGGTCTTTTAAGCTTTATCAAGCTCATCAAGACTCCGGGATATTTGAGTCTAACCTTCTTGGCGGCGACGCCTGATTAGTCCGGTAGATGACAAGTTCGAAACAGCCGGATTTAACAGGTTCGCGCCATTGTCTCCTTTCGGGACTCCATGTGCTCCTGAACTGCACGCTACCTAGATACTAGGCAGTAAATAGTACGGTATACCTGCTCCGCATAAAGTCATACGTGAGATACTCTCGTAGTAAGTGGGCATGGAGCATGTTATACTTAGGTAGCCATCAAAACCGACGGTGGCTGCACCCGCCACTCGTCCGACTCTACTACCCCGTTGGGCTTCCTTCCCAGTCGGATGGGCTATGTCAGACGTGTATACACGCACCACCCTTATGCACTCGTGAGAATCCATCCTCTCGCGGCTTTATTTCCTATCTCAAGCGATGCCTTTCCCCAAGAGGTGTAACGTGAGGAGACAGGAGATGCACGATTCCAAATCGGTTCAAGAGCGCATCGCTTCTACTCAACACCGCCTCCTGAATGTACGAGCTGTCAGTACTCGTCCCCGCAAAGCTGGATTGTTGTGATCAATAATAACGTTAGACATCCGGTTTCTTTTTGTTTTTGTTGTTCTCCAATTCCCTATTCGTGGAGAAAGGGATGACTGAATGCACCAGCATGAACTCTCCCCTTCGGAGAGCGAGTGCCGTCATTGGCATTGAAAGTGCTACACTACATCCAGACTCCTAACGTAGCAATTTCCATCGCCATCTTCGTCGTCGTCGATCGTTGCTATCGAAAGACACCACGGGTGGAGATCCCGTATAGATAAGAGCTTCTAGAAGAGGATAGCATGCACACAGTTCCAGCAATTGCTAGCGAGGCGAGGGAGGCTGTGCCATGTCCTGTGTATTCTTTCGTACCTGGATGCTACCGTCGCAGGCGCCTATCTCCCTCTTTCCGCGCCAATTCAGTCCGATTGGAGACGGTTTAGCACTAAGTCAGCGGCGAGGAAGAGGGTGTGTTGCCTAGCAGCTCGCTCAACGGCGACAGTAAACGGCCAAGGCGGGAACCGGCAGATTCCAATCTATCTTATACTCTAATTTGTTTTAAAGAGACGAAGGGGGTGTTAGCGGGTCACTCGCCATTGGGCGGGCGTCGGGGAGCCTGCATTATTATACACATATAATAGTGGCACAGGTGAGACGGTAAACGTTATTAGAGCGTGGGAGTGGGATGCGGATCCGGGATGTTACCGACCATTTGTTATGCCCAAGCTGGGAAGCGGGACGTCGATCTGATAAACCACACTCAACATCTCCACCCCCGAAACAACTTTGGCAATGTCCGCTCGACAACACATGCACTCATATAGTAAGTATCGGTTAGCCAACGTCTGATGAGTGAGTGGGAATTGAGTCCTGGTATTATCTCATTGGCTCTTGATACTACTCTTCGGGTTGGGTTATAGAGACCAGAGGTAGTTGTGTGTAAATCTCACAAGGGGTAAACTACCTGCTTCTTTCAGTTGCTGTCGTTCCCCATAGTTAGATACTGATTTGTAATATCTATTAGTCGCGCTTCATAGATAGACGGTAGAAGTTATCTGTCATTGGGCAATGGACTACACCATTGCGATATAGGTAAACTTGAAGTTGTCTTTCGGCAATCGAAGTGTTGCAATTGCTCAAGCAGCTAATTCGTGTATCTGTGTGGGCGTTCACGTGATTTTCAAAGACGGCGCGATAACATCAATTAGGTGTTATACGCCGATGAGAGTTACATAAGAATGGGTACAGAAGTCCCTAGAAACTCATTATCCTCAGATTCGGGAATCAAGTCTTACATCTACTTGCACTCTAGAGGTAAGCTCTTTCACATGTTTCTTCTTTCCCGGAGAGCAAATATTGCACATGCTTATTGTAGGTTGAACAAAAGCATACAGAGTACTCAATGGGGATCTATAAGAATCACCAAGGAAGCGGATAACAAGATTATGTAATTGAAGCGTCGAAAATCAGGTTGGCCTCACGTGAGTAGGGATATCTGCTGCTCATCCTCCACCTCAATTTATATGCCTGCCGCTTATGCTTCTATGTTAATAAGTACTAATTCCAGAGGGAACACTGTCATTGCTGCTTGGAAGGCAGGTAATATCTACGGAATAGGGGCCTGAGGGCCGTATACATGGTGATCGGCAGACCACCCGTCTGCCCCCATACCGCCTCACTACATAGTACGCAGTGTTCACCCAGACCTACATTTACATACGTGACACATGCATTCATGCTGTAAGTATTCAAAGGATTAGACAATCTGGAACTGGCGGATCGGAGGGCCCTTGTCTACCCGCTCCCCCAGTTCATCCGGGGATTCGGTGATGGCTGCACGCGCAACAATCTGATGCTTCTCTCCGTGCCCTGTTCCATCGCCTCCATGCTCTTTCTCTCGAAGGACGATATAGTTGCGATGTGGAAGGAGAATGGCAAGGGTATCGCCTTTTTGAACGGGTGCTGTCGCCAGTCCCACGATTCCGTTCGTTGTAGCAAATAAATAAGCACTGTCAACCGCTTCAAGCCGAGCCATCACGAATTCTTTGCGTCCTTGTTGGGGGTTTAATGGGGGTTCTATATGTCGAGCCGAGCGCGTGTCTAATGTAAGAATGCGCACCAACGCCCGCAACCTTTGCAACTTTAACATTTGCCTCTGGGATGCCATCCAGCCTTCAATACCTGATTCCCGTTATGAAATTAGTTAAACACTCACAAAACGTCTGTTTTCTTTTGGAGGCTGGCAAATCTAGTTCAATCCTCTTACCTGATTTTTCACTCTCCAAGTTAACTGACAAAGATGTGTTTTCGTCTTTGGTTGTCGGGTTTTCTGTTGCCGTACTGTCTTCTTGTTTTTCGACGGACCCGTTGGTAACGCCTGGTAAAGGCCATTCTTGAAAGTTATCTTGATCAAATCCCACCAAAAACTGAATGAATTCGTCGTAACCGGGATAGATCCGCCTTAGGTCTCCAACCATCACTGTGTGGTATACCATGCCTACTTGGAGCCCGGGGCAATATAGTGTCTTCGGAGTTGTAAATTGGATGACGGAGTGGTCTACCGCGTGTATCCTTAAAAAAGGGTAATGGTTTGTGCTAATACAAAGATATTGACTCAGCGTCGTGCACCCTGTATGGACATCTGGGTTTCTTAAGTGGACGTGCCCAAAGTTGCGAACCCAGGAAGGGCCGGAGCAGCCATCGCTGCTCTCGGTTATAAAGGGGTAGGATGAGCCGGTCGTCCTGTCCCGGAGATTCAAGCATCTAGCCGTGATTCGCCTGAACAGAGATCCCTTGGGTTGGTTATAGTTTACGTTGACGAGTTTGCCTGCACTTCTGGCTAGGAGAGAGCTGATCGCGAATATTTTGTCTCTCGGATCCCTACTGCGGTGTCCTGAGGCCGACTCAAGGATTCGTGGAAGCGACATCAATGACCTGTCCTCATGATTCTTCGAACGAAGTAGGCGGATCAATGATATTTTGCTCCGCCATGACCCTATCGCATGGTTGATTTGGCGCATCTTCCAGTCGAATACTGTAGATCAGCAGCACCAAACCATCAGTATTGAAACGAGGAGGGCATGGGGCTCCAGGTGATGGAAGAAGTCTGCGTAACTTACTCGTTAGTGTCTTAGGGTGCATAAAAGACACGCGCCACAAGTTGCGCCAGGCGTCCTGTGGAATATCAGAGATAGTATCCAGGGATGAGATTAGAGTAGTATACGGGAAAGAGCAGCTTTGGAAATATATCATCGGATCATTTGGCGGCAGCGTAACTTCTTGTATAGTCCACGCTCTCTCCCACCACTCATCAGCCATGATAGCTCCCATACAGAAAATCAGTAGTATTGACAGCTCCAAGCGTTTGCCATCCCAGTGATCGTTCGCCTCACACTTGAGGATCTCGTTGAGTATGGTGGCAAGATTGTATCGGCCCACCTGGTGAGTGAACTTCAATACAGAGTTGATCTCATCCGTGCCGAAAACTCCTTCCCATCGGTTCTGTTCGGGAGGCTGGCTGTCCAGCCAAATGACTGTTTTTTGGGCCTTCGAGTATATATCCCCCATGAGGCGGACTTGGTGCGTTTTCTCCTCCAAATCTGATTGATTGATACAGATTGCATCAATCCAGATCACACGTGTAGCATCGCGGCGGCGCAAGTTGCAGAGGATGTTATACAGGTTCTTGGTCACGCGAAACGAACGTCCGCCGAGTTGGATGATCTTATCGAACACGGGTTCCCCCCAAACATAGGAGAGGGCCTCTTCAATTCCTTCGTTATCTAGACTGCGCTCTTCGAGCTCGCATTCCACAATGCTTTCCCCGTGGCCGGGTAGGATGTGCAAGACGCGGACATTCGAAGATATAAGGCGGTTCGGATATTGATAATAATCACATTCATTGTTGGGAATTGAGGCTGGGTTCTCGACTGGCATTAGCTTTTCTGGCTGCGGTGATAGCTCTTGAGACACCTCGTGCAAAGCTTTAAAGATGGTGATTCTTGCCTCCGGGAGCTTATAGCCAGCTTCTTTGATTTGTTCAAGCGTGATTTCTACGTTGAATACATCCATAAGCTCATAGATGGCCGTGTTGAGGATATCAATGAACTCTGCAGACGTTCGACTAAGTATCTGTTCATAATTGCTTTGAGATCCTTTATGATCCATCTCCATTGTGCTCCCGTCGTCAGGCGCACTCGCAGCACGACGCGGGTTCAGGGTAGAAACCCGCGCTTCAAGTTCCAAAAATTCAGCATTGTCATGTAGAAACTCGTCAAGTGACTCTTTGATGTACTCGAACCGAGGACTTTGCTGTGCAAGGCTTTCCACGATGTCACGGACAATCGGTATGTTACGAGAGATTGAATCCCCGAGGAAAGACGTCTTCAAACTTGTTCCCATTGGAAATCGAAACATTGATATTGTATAGGCGGCTAACAAAATATCGAGTAAACTATAGCACGATATCTCTAGGTACTGGAACGCATTATCGAGTCTCAAATTGCTTAGCGAAGTGTGATCGTAGGCACGATGTACCAGGTCTTGAGAGGAATACTTACCTCTACGTAATAAACGGGCGGCGTATATGCTAGGTTACGTGAATTCACTATTCCTATTCTATAATTCTACCCCACGTGATAAGTATGGGAAAGCATAGCACCTAACCTACTGTGGGTTATCTATCTTCCCATGTGTACAAAAAGATACGCGTACGCAAGCTTCCAGAGATGAAATTTATGCAGAGGATCAATTATTATCCAAAGCCATTCTTCTTTACTAATAGAACGGTTCCCCCAGACTCTTGTATTCGCATCATGACCTTATTTAGGCAAGACGAATGCGGGGAACCTTTGGGTAACCATCACTTACCTACATGGGTACTTGTGCTCGAGCTCCTGCGCTCCACCACCTCTGAACAGCAAATCTCTGATACCCTCCCGGGAATGAATCTCCATCGAACACAAGTAAGTACGCGATAGATAACAAATATAATGGCTTCTCGCGTGATTCGAAATACTGTGTCGCGACGTACCACATGGGCAGCAGTAGTATCACGGCCCTCCTACCCCTGTCTCTACAGCAATGCCTCTCCCAGTCTAGTCAATGGCCGACGGTCGGGCAAAAAAGCATTTTACTCCTCGCTCGTCCGCGAATCAAGCGAGGGGAAAAGTGTGATAATCACGGGCTCGAGCCGGGGGATAGGAAAGGCGATAGCGCTGCGCCTGGCCTCCGACGGCTACAATGTCTGCGTGAACGACGTCGACGCTAACAGGGCCGGCTGCGACGAGGTCGTTAAGCAGATCCGCGACATGGGTAGGAAGGCGTGCACGGCTGTAGCAGATGTCACGAAGACACACGAGGTCAAAGACATGATCCAAACGAGCGTTCGGGAATTGGGGCCGCTCAATACGATGTGAGGCCAACCCAGGCTGGCGTTTCTACCCCCTTTCTCTCATAAGAGATAACGCATTTAGTTTATAAGATCTTCTAATCCTATATATAAACTGGACAGGGTCGCAAACGCAGGCATAGCACAAGTGGCGGGCATCCTAGACGTAACGGAAGAAGAGTTCCACCGCATGTTCTCCATCAACGTCTTCGGGGTGCACAACTGCTTTGGGGAAGCGGCCAAACAGCTCATCAGCCAGGGAAACTGCCGTCCAGACAGCCCCGGGAAACTGCTAGCGGCCGCCTCGATCGTGGCGTTCAAGCCGTTTGTCTGGCTGCCGCACTACAGTGCCAGCAAGTGGGCTGTGCGCGGCCTGACGCAGGTGTACGCGATGGACCTCGCCGAGCACAATATCACTGTGAATGCGTACGCGCCTGGCATCGTCGGCACGGCCATGTGGGATCTCATCGATGCCGGTGTTGCGGAGAGGAAGGGGATGAAGAAGGGTGAGGTTATTAAGAAGATGGTTCATGACACCACTGCTCTTGGGCGTGTGAGCGTTCCCGAGGATGTGGCTAAGTGTGAGTAGAACTCGCCATTCTTTACTCGTAAAATGGGCGTCTGTTCGGGCTACGGGTTATACCTTAAGAGCATTAAGTTTCTCTTAAGGCTTTCTCTATACCCATTTCAAACTACAGTTGCTGACTTCAACGCTTACAGTGGTGAGCTTCCTGGCGAGCAGCGATAGCGACTTTGTCACGGGACAGACACAGATGGTCGATGGTGGCATTATTTTTACATAACTAGTCGAGATAATCTAATCGGAACCTATTATTATACGAAGTTCATATTGGCTTGTACAGCAAATTAGGCGAGAGGGTAAACCATCTATTCATAGCAGACTGTAATACGAAGCAGCCCCCCCCCCAAGAACCTAGTTTTACTCATACAACTCTAATATCATGTACAAGTAAACACACGCCTACTTAAAGTACCTACCCCAGCCTCACAACCCTCCACATCCTCAAACACTCCTGCAAATCCATCGCCAATGTGCCCTCCGTCGCGCTCGTAGCATCCTTAATCAGTGCAACCAGCAAGCTGGCCTGGGCAAAAGTCGCCTGCCTCTCCTGCAGGGTATCTAGGTCCGCGATCCGCATGCCGCCGTTGTCGGCCCAGGCCTTCCAGACGTCCAACATACCGCAGATCTCCGAGGCGAGCTGGCCGTCCAGGACCATGCGGTGCAAGATCGTCCCAACGATCTCGCGCAGGGAAAGTTCCTGTGGGACGAGGTTCTGCGAACGCAGCCAGGACAGGTTGTACTCGGCTACGAGCCTGTTGTCCCATTTGGGGCTCTGTAGGGCTTCGTTGCGTCGGGTTATTCGCCTTTGTGTGTCCCGGCGGGATTGGTCTCGCACTGTTTTTTTCATAGGAGTAGTCCAGTCAGTTACTTTCCTGCCATCAAAGGCCTGGCACGACAGGACGTTTTATATCTTTCCCAGCGTTCGTCGAACAGGGAATCCGCGAGAAAAATCAAGTAAAGCCAAGTGAAGTGAAGAAAGAATGAATCGAAGATACGAGAAAAAGGAAGAAACTCACTATCGTCCATCCGTTGCGCCATCTCCCTATGCATCCTCTGACTCGCGGCAAACTGTCTCTGCGCCGGATCCATCTTGGCCTCGGCCGCCATAGCATCCCTCTGCTCGCGCATCCTGCGTATGAACAGCTCATGCGCCTCCATGCTATCGTTATCTGTCGAATTCATCTGCCACTGCGGCGTCTTCTCGCTGCTAACCACGCCCAAGATCTCCAAAACACCGCAGGGCACGCTGTCCCGTCGACTGAAATTCAATATCTCCTCCGGGATAAGGTAATTCCACAAAACGGTCTGGCTCGTGGTCCCGTACGCCGTTGCCGCGGACGCGAACCATGTCCCGTTCGTGCGGCCGTTGCGCGTCACGCGCAGGTGGTCTATGTATAGGCTCTGCACTTCCAGTGCTGCTGCAGATGATGGAGAAGAGAAGGTGGAAGGGACGCGGGAAGGGGATTGGGCGAAATCTTGACTTAATGCGGACTGCAAACCGTCGACTGTGAACTGGCATATTATAGGCTCGCTCGCGTTCTTCTCTGCTTGTTTCTGTACCGAGTCCATCGATTGCTTGGGCGTCAGCTCTTTTTCTTTCTTATCCTTTCCCTTTTCCTTTTCCGTATCACCCTCGCTGGACTCGTCATTTCCCGTCTTCTCCTCTTCCGTAGCTGTCTCAGTTCCGGCCACTTCTTGCGATGTTGAAGCCTCAGCAGAAGAAGCAGTCTCCTTTGGCGCTGGAGGCGGAGGCGGTAACCGGATCCAATAAGGCGGCAGCGTCGAAGCATCTCTCGTCGTCCACGACGGCTCCCACGTGACCTTCAACGACAAGTGTCCGTCAGAATCATCCAGCGAGGACATCTTCAGCGCGGGCCTCGTGCCGTCTGGGGAGCTCATCAGCGAACAACCCGTCGGCGTCCACAACCCCGAAGATCTTAGCATCCTCCACCCTTGCGCGTTCGGCACGCCTCCCAAGTCCAACAAATAAGCGACTAGTTCCTGGAACTCGACCTCGACCTGCGGCTGGCGGAGCTGGTCGGCATATTCTAAACGCTGCGTCTTGATCCCGATCGTGTTCGTCTTCCAGTTGAAGGTCGTCCACGACCCGCCTGGAATGGAACTCGGCTGCCGCGACAGCTGCCAGTACTCCGAGCGGTGGTTATACCTGTCCCACGGTTGCACGGCATAGCGCGGTAATTCCACCTCGATGACTTTGTTGATGATGTCGCTTCTCGTTAGCGCTGTGAGCTTGCCGCGTCTCAGCATGCGCTTGATTTTGGAGAGCGCCGCTAGCGTGCTAAGCGTGTTGTACAGAATTGGCAGCACGCCCAGGACCGCCAGAGGTACACCGATGTACGTGATGATGTCGGTGGGCGAGTTGTTACCGCTATCATTGTTCGACATGATGGGTACAATAATTTCTGTTACACCTCTTCTACATTCCGAAAGACTGGGGACGCGTTATATCAACAGCGTCGTCGAGGTGAGGGTTGTTAACTTTTTATTTATCGTGGACCCCTATCCAACCCCTGTCGTGGCTATTCAGCTGAAATAGTGAACTACCCAAAACGGTTGGTAGGACTCCGGTTACCGTAGAAGGGCTGAAAATGATGGGACAAGCGAGTAAAAAGCCTACGCATAACAGCATGTCTCGATGCTGGGGCCATGGGTATGCAGTTTACATTTAGAGCACGTAGATAATATCAGGGCATATGTTGAAGCAAGATGCGGACAATGAGCAAATCTTGAAGTATATATATTTATTCTAATTCGTAGAGCATAACTCAAGTACCCTTCCTAAGTCATCCTGCAAGACCATTGGGCCTGGTATAGGATTTACCGTACATGGCTTCAAACAGTTTAACTTACCTTCACAGTGAAAGTGTACGTCGAGGTTACAGATGGCTGAAGATGTAGAATCAAATCTAGTAATGTCAGGTCAGTGAAGAGCCTAAATCGGTCATGATATATTTGAAATAGGTGACATGTAGTTGTTTCAGATCGGAAAGCCTTGTCAAAGGCAATATCATCAAAGCTGTCGAGCTATGTTGACCGTCGTGATAATAATGATCATCATGTAAAACGTAAACGAGGAAAGGAAAAAGTAAATTCCTACCTGACTGATGCTTTATTGGAGCAGATCTCCTGTAACTTGCTATCTATGAGTTGACTGGTCAGCCTGAGCATGCCCACTCTCACAACGCGGCGGAATAATCTCGCTGCAGTCAGATACGACGGGTATCATCAAAGCCGTGAAGCTATGACATATGCTTGTCATGTTTTTGGTCGAATCATCATTTTGCAAAGCGGACGTCGTCAAGCCGAGGGGAAAAAAATAGCACGAACCTCCTATACAGCATCCAGGTTAGCTCTTTGTTACAACAAGATTTGTAACGAAGGATTATGAATAGGGTGTAGTCAGAGAAGCATGAATGGTATTAAAAAGAGGTTGTCTTCAACGGAAACCGAATCAGACTCGTCATCTAAGTGTTCATCAAATACACATGGGGTTAGTGGGTGCTGCAGAAAAAATGACATACCTAATGAATTTACGGATATTTTCGAGGTAATCCTTCCTGCGTTTCAACGTCTGTCATGGATGAAGTACGGGATGGAGCAAATACAAGGTACGTAGTCAACGACCCATAGTACCCAACTCCTCTTGGCTGCTGATTCTTTGCATCAGTGAATGAATTCTTGCTATTGGGCAGCAACGTATTCATGTTGGGAACGGTGATCAGTGGGCGAGGTTTTCTAGGCCTGCCGCAAAATGGCGTGTCGACTCATGTAAATTTATTTCGGAGCCCAGTGCCGCTTCATCATCTCGACGGGGAATGTTGATCGGTTGTAGAAAATTTTCAAGGCATACCATTAGACTGTTAATGGTCGCGGAGATATTTAATCACTATGGCTTAGTTAGAATTTATGTCCCGAGGCGGATACTGAGTAACAAATTTTCACGGGTAGGCATATCAGATAACAGCCAGTTTTTTGACGTCAACGACTAAAGTCTCAGTCGGTAATTTCCAGCTATGCCGAAGCATAGAAAATGATCATCATGAAAGAGCGAGAAAGCGAAAAGGCGGGGGTTACGTACCGAAGCGCCCATTATAGCGACCGAGTCATCGAGACCAGACCACTTGGCCCAGGTGGAAAGCATGATTGATACCGTACCGACATTCGATACCTGAAGACAGCTGTTAGCACAACTAGTCTGATGCGTGCATACTCGTATCAACCAAGATCGCGTGTCTTGTTGTCGGATCAGACTGACGTGTAAAAACGGTTTCATACCTCCGTAGAGGTCAAAGACTCTAGTTTGCGGTTTACAACTTGTCATCAGGGTAAAGGGGAGATGTGCAGATTGTGCCAGGAGAGACTGAGTACTTACAGCTTTGCATGTTGCGGTATGCGAAGGAAGGTAACAATTGGAAGAAAGTTTGAGGCTCGAAATTTATTTTAAGTAGGGAGATTTTGGAAAATTTCCATTGGGTGATGGAGCCTTTGGTTAGTGCAAATGATCAGCCAATGAGGAGGATCTTCGAGGAGGGTCCCCTTTCAGCGGCAATCGGAAAAAGAAGAACCCAGCTTGGGTTTCAGGGTGGAGCCGAAAGGACCCTCACGCCGGACCGTCTGCAGCCCCGAGCAGCCCAGCGTGTCCTTGACAATCCTCCTCACCATGGTGGGGTTGTTCGTGACCCGTGACGTGCAAAATCTCAAGTCCCTGGAGTGCCTGACTCTCAGCCGCGAAACAAGATGTCTACCTCCACATGACCCCCAGTGTAAAACATCCTTCCCCACGAAGACTACAGTAACACTGGACCTGATGAATAATGAGCCCCAGTTCTAGAAATTGGCGGGGGTGCTCTCGCTATTTGCGTCACCGTTCATTGTCGTTTCAAAGCCGTTAGAGAAGCTTAAACACTGCCTGAAGTCGGTCTAGGCCAACCAATTCGTCAGTCAGCTGCTGTAGCTGAAAATGATACTGTACCTTGGCGGTTATTCTTCCTTTTTTATTAGTAACGATTGGGAAAGATCCACCAATCGGCGGCAATGCTGCGCTCACACGACCCAATTTCACAATACTCATAGTAATGATTTCGGCATAGGAAAGTGACGTATGCCGACAAAGCCCCAGAGATGGCCGAAGTTGGCCGACATCTCCCGTAACCTCATGTACCTTATCGTGTCGGCACAATGGCCAACAACAATGTTCCCTAGAGTTACAAGCTTGCGGCTTGACCCGGGAAATCCTCTTTTATACGGTGCAAACCAACGAAACCACCCACATTTTTCGTCCCTTGACTCCATGCCGTCCGTTGTACCGAGCTACTGATATGCTAATCTTAGCTGCCTATCCCTCCTGGATGGTTTGGAGGCTAAGTAGGACTACACATCATAGCATAGGTATCTGGTTCTTCCAAATGGAGAACTATGGCGGGGAGGGGTGATGTTGTTGGTGGGGTTGGATCGATAGGTAGAAAGAGTGAGCGAGAGGCAAAAGGATGAAAAGGTAAAAGGGAGAGCTGTGTCTTTCAACCGTTTCCCCCTTGCTATTAGTACTACCAAACCTCCAACCTTATACCCTCGGCATATTCTCACGACCACCCTCATATTTACCGTCTACTCCCATATTCACTATTCTCCCTTCGCTAATATAGATAATTGACTATCTCAAACCAAACAGCTACTAGCTCCAAGCTATATCGTCACGTCACCTCTCTGTCCTCCTTGGACTTTCTGTATCATTATCCATATACCAATATCACCCTACCTATAGCATCACGAGCTTGTCACTATGGCTACCAATGGAAGCGACATGGCACACGAAGTGCCCCCTGCGGAAACCGCGAGTGTTAACACTAACATTATCACATTAACCCGCTTCTTGACAGAAGAGCAGACAAAACACAAGGAGGCCACCGGTGACTTCACGTAGGGCCCCGTCCCTGGTTACCAAATCTGTGTAGCGTAACATAAACGACTAACAACCTACAGATTACTATGCCACGCTCTCCAATTCTCCTTCAAAGCCATCTCCCACTACATCCGCCGCGCCACGTTGGTGAACCTGACCGGTCTAGCGGGCCAATCCAACGCAACGGGCGACGAGCAGAAGAAGTTGGACGTGATCGGAAACGAGCTATTCATTGCGGCGATGCGGTCGTCAGGTAAATGCGCCCTCTTAGTATCGGAAGAGGAGGAAGAGATCATATACTTCAAAGACCAGGAGGGGGCGCGATATGCCGTTGCCTGCGACCCGATCGACGGCTCCTCGAACTTAGACGCCGGCGTCTCCGTCGGCACCATCTTCGGCATCCACAAGCTAGCCGAAGGCTCTACGGGCACAAAAGAGGACATCCTCCGCCCGGGAACGGAGCTGCTGGCTGCGGGCTTCACCATGTACGGCGCCTCGGCGCAGCTGGTCGTCACCATGAAGGGCGGCACCGTCAACGGCTTCACGCTGGACAACTCGTTCGGCGAGTTCATCCTCACGCACCCGGACATGCGGATCCCGCGCTCGCGCGCCATCTACTCCGTCAACGAGGGCAACTCCCTGTACTGGGAGGACAGCACCAAGGAGTACTTCAACTCGCTCAAGTACCCGCAGGGGGGCAGCGGTGGCGGAAAGCCCTACAGCGCCCGTTACATCGGAAGCATGGTCGCCGACGCGTACAGGACGTTGCTGTACGGTGGTATTTTCGCCTATCCCGCCGATAAGAAGAGTCCCAAGGGCAAGCTGCGCATTCTGTACGAGTGCGCGCCTATGGCTATGGTGTTTGAGAATGGTAAGCTAACTACGATACGATTTCTACTATCCCTATTATTACATCTATAGCAAGATTTTTGTTATTTGGCTCTAACGTTATTCGTGCGTGTAGCCGGTGGCCAAGCCGTCAACGATAAGATGAAGCGCATGCTCGAAGTCGTGCCCGAGAGCATCCATGATCGCTCCGGTATCTACTTGGGCAGTTATGACGAGGTCGAGAAGGTCAAGTCTTTCCACAAGTAAAACCAGTCAGGTAGAAAAAAGATTACATGGCACCTCACCTTGCCTCACCTTGCCTCACCCCGTCTCACCTTCGCCTCATCGTCAAAATTTGCAAAATTTGCGGATTGACGATCAGTGATCACCTCTAGCTACTGCACGCGGTCCCGTACTTAGTCGGGATATATATGTGGGTAGGTAGACGTTTGTTCTGCCGATCGCGCGCTTACTCGCGTTATTTCGTCATACGATGTCATGGACTTTTCCCTACGGCTCGCTAGATGTGTGGGTGTTTAGTCTATCTACCTACGTACATGCGCCTGTTTAGCAGGGTGATTACTTGAATGCTGTAGCATATCATATCATGTATCCATAGTGAAAAAGGAGCAGAATACAAATTCACGACAAGAATAATTCGGGGTTTTCGGCGCTTATGAGACCGAGACCACGAGGTATATACTGTGGGACAATATTCGAGAATGAACTTGAATTTTGGCACAGATTGGGCTCATTCTGTTCGTACTAGGCCGTCCGGAATTGTGGAGTTTGAAATACAAGCTCCAGTCCGTACGGCGCAATCAGCTTCAAAGTGGTTTGTTATGCTTTTTATATTCCTTGGATCTTCTCTGTTTCCACTTCTCCTCTCTTCCTCATCATCATGTACATACAAATCTTAGACAAATATCATTTCATGCTGATACAGTTAACTAACTGTAAAAAGTACCTAGTTAGTTGTTATGTTTAAACCGAATTATCATCAGTCCTTCCACTATCACTATCTACAAGACGATGTCGTGGATGGTGATGATGATGCTGAAGTCCCCTCAGGCTAAACGATGTATGCGAGAGCCCAGTCCATTCACCGGATCCGGCCTACCGACCCGTGGTAGAGAAGGCCGCCTTTACATCGGCCCGGGGCCACTCGAACAGCACGTCGCCGCCGTAGACGGACGCCGTGATGGTAGAGATGCGCATCTCGACGTCGTTGTAGAATTTCTCGCATTCCCGCAGCACGCGGTTGACCAGGTCCCGACTGAGACTTGGATCGTCTGCGTCACCGAAATGTTTCTCCACTCGCTTGCGTAGCGCCTCGATGCCCTTCCGCACCTCGCGCCCGTCATATGTACTAAGAATCTTGTTAAAAGTCGCCTTCGAATTGCTGGGCTGTGCTGCGATGATCGTCATGTTCTTGCCTGAGGCCACTTGGCTCTCTAGGTTCTCCAGGTACTCCAGTAGTTTCCCTAACGGCCGGCGCATGACGGCATTGAGATATAAGCCCATGTGTTCTGCCATCTCGTTCGACGCCGCTTCCTTCCAGTCCTCAAGAACCTCAAGCCCGTGTGTATTGAGTTCTTCTGAGAAATGGTTCATATTTTCGATCAGAAGGATGTGGTAGTTCAGCGCCTCCTTATCCTCAGGGTCGGCACCACTGCTTGTAAGTGTAGCTGGGTTCTCCCGCGCAATCACTTTCAGGGAGTCGAACATGGACTTTATGATGCGCTCATATTCTCGATCCACCGCGCGCCTTACCGAAGACGTCGCATCAGTTGTTGAGAGCATGTTCTCGACAGCAGCTGAAAAGTTGGGGAATACGCGCATAAAAGATATGACACCCTTCCGTTTCTTGATCTTAACCTTGGTTTCTTCTATAGCGCGGATCTGTTCTTCGACGAACTTCGTAAAGCGGGACTCGAGGCTGCTGTTGAGTTTCTGTAGGACGTTATTGAGGTAGTCTTGGTTAGACGATGTCATTTCTACTTGTTTACGCTCCAAAACCGCGAGGACACCGACTCCTTGCCTATTTGCCTCTTATTAGAAAGATATCGCAGGTACCAATGACGGTAAAGGGTATGCTTACAGAGGATCTTGTGACAAGACCCACAGGATCAGGTTCTGAAGGTCTTGCTCCAAGAAGGAGAAGATCGACTCCATGGCTCGAGTGACTCTCCTTGCTAACTCACGATCCGGCTCCATCAGCCGGTGTCTCTTTAAATCACCGCCTTGCCGGTCACGCGGCCGTGTAGCTGCTACTAGGTCGGGGAAATCTGCGGTTTCCAGGGTCGTGGCATGGAAGTAGTCCACGATGAAGTTCTGCTCCATCTCTACTAGAGGTAACAAGTCGTCCATAATACCCGCAAATATTTCGTAAGGATGACTGCGACCATCTGGTACTTTGTCCGAATTCGCCTTCGCCCCTTCACCCAGAGGTCTACCGAGACTTCTCGCTAGGGTTTGACTTCTCTTGACGGTGACTCGTCTCGCCGTCGCCATCGTGCCCTCCTGCTGTTTTTCGATCTGGGCTGTAAAAAGTAGTTCTGACTCCTCTCCCGCTGGTTTCCTTGCGTTACGCTTCCACGCGTCCAGGACGTCCTTGAACTCCGGTCGGTAAAGAATTATGCTCTTCTCTTGGTAAAGGAGAAGGTACCGGTTCCACTCCTCCAAGCTCACTTCTCTGGCGTAGAGAACCAAAGGACTGTATTTCCACAGCAATTGACGCCCAGCGTCGTGATTTCGATAATCCACTTTCTTAGACAAGGCGCTGGCAATAGCAGACTTTGTTTCTTGGATAGCAGCATCGAACTGCCGAGATATGAATGCTCCCAACCTATTCAGGAACGCTCTGCTGTCGGACAGATACATCTCCTTCTTCTCCTGAACGATACGCATCTTACCATAATCCGAATTGAGGCTGGTTTGAGGCTCGCTCATGCCTGCGTCCTCACTCTTTCGTGGTTCTGGCCCGGTCACGGAAGAATCGATCTTCATCATCGCCTTATATAGCGTAACAAGCGCAGATTCGATCTCTTCCAATCCCGAAGCAGTTTCTAGCGGGGCAACTTTAAGTGCTTGTAGATCATCCGCGGTGATGGCACAAATATCCAGTAGTGATTCCAGCTCGTTGCGTAGCAACTTCTGGTTTGCCGCCTGGACTTGCAAGCCTTGCCCCTGGGCTTCTATGTAGGCAATATCGTCTGATAACGTCTATTGTTTGTCAGCACGTCATTCATTAACTCTATATCCCAGGATGCATTACTCACCGATAACTCAACACTGTACAAAGTCAGAAGGTTGTCGAGCTCGTCACACTCGGCAATAGCAACGTCCAGACCCCTCTTGATCCCATCGACTCTCTCGTCTTCCTCTTGGAATCGCGCAATCCACCCGCCCGCCTGGGCTTTGTTCAACTCTCGTTCTATATCCAGTCTCATGTCATCAAAGTTCTGAGAACGCATTTGACTGCCTGGCACCCAGCCAAAGTGGTCCAACCATCTGGCGAATTCTGTTGCTGGCTCCGCAAGCAGCGTGGTATCTACACCTAATGCTGAGAAATACCTAGAGTCGTTGCCACTGACCGTTACTCGTTGCGTCTCGGCATCTTTGCGTGCATCTTCAAGCTGTTTTTTCTGGGTTTCTTTGACCGAGACTTCAAGACTGCTTGGTCGGCTGGAATTGGGGGCAGTGAGTTTGACTTCAGGAACAGGGGGAGGCTGCACGTCGGATTTTGATGCCGTTTCCGTAGGTTTCGGTGCCTCAGGCTGGGGTACTGGACGGGGAGGGGCGGGTACCACACTGGTTATTCCATCCGGACCATCAGAGGTACCCTTTCTCTGCAGCTCACGTAGTCGTTCTCCAGCTCCTCCTGGCCGGGGTTTAAAGGCACTTGCAACTGTAGCAGCTTTCCACAGGGTGCCGGCTAAATCCTTTTGCGACTTTTTAGGTTTAATCATGGGTCCCAGACCAGGTTTGACTTCCTCTTCTTCTTTAGGGGTATCGTTCTCTGGTGTTTGTGGTGTTGTGTCTGCAGATGCAACAGTGTCTGGGATACTGGTAAGTGACGCATTGGTAGCACGAGGTGTCTCTTTGGCCTGTTCTGCTATCGGATCTGCTTTATTAGTCCTTGGGTTACTCTCGGGTCGGCTGCTGACCGAGTCGTTTCGAGGTACCATACGTTCATTGCTGCGAGGCGGAGGCTCTCTTCTGGAACCTTGGCTCATTAAGGGTGCAGGAACGAGATCATTATCCTTCGCGCCTTGAGGCCGCAGAGGATCCATCGGGGGGCGTCTCCTATCCGGAAGGTCGAATTGGGAAGATGTGGGCAACTCTTGCGAATCGGCAAGCCCACTCGTTGTTCCGCCACGGGACCGTGGTGGAATGCTTGATGCATCTTCGCTTCTTGCTGTCGAAAACGAGGCCGCGAGCGAATCCTGGCTTTTGTTATTCGTCGCCAATCTGCGCATAGCAGGGGGCTGGTTGGGAACCCGACCCAAGTCTAGACTCGAAGCCGGTGAGGAAGTGCCATTTGGAGGGCCTAAACTACGGGCTGCTGGTGATGATGGCTGTTGGCTGGGGCCAGGGCGAGGGCTCGTAGCAGCAGAGGCGGTCTGCGTGGCCGGGGGAGTGGGGCCTCCCTCTATGCGTAGTGGTTTAGGTTCAGGCCGTGATCGTGAAGGAGGTCTTGAACCCGGCCGAGAAGGAGGCCGAGAAGGGGCCCTTGGAGGAGGTAAAGCATCAGGCCGTGAAGCGGGTGGTGGGATTCTGGCATCGGACCGCTGGGGCGCTGGGGACGGTCGGGGAGACGGTCCGCCTAAGTCGGGTCGCGGTGCCGCAGGTCTTCGGGAACCAAGCACCTGGTCCAGTTCACGAGGATCAAACCCCTTCAGCTCGGGGACATTGCCCCCAGTGTATTTGCCATAGATCTTGATTAGACTAGCGATGAAGAACTTCTTTTCCTTGTCGGCCTGAGCTTGCCAATAGTAGGGCTTTCCGATGTGGACGATGAAGCCTGTGTCGCCGGCCCATTGGCGTTGTTGGGGTTCGATGCTCGGCGATGTGAAGGACTCGATCGTTGTCAGGTCGTTGAGGTCCCATGTCTTTCCTATAGAGAACGAGCCGTTGGCATTCTCTTTTGATTTGTGCATGCGCACCCTCCCTGATTTCCGCACGGAGACGATAATGACACGGGGCTTCTCGGAGTCTCGTCGATGCTCGGGTGGAGGGGGGCTCGTCGGATGCGACCCGTACTCAGTGATACGAATATGTGTGATGTATGTTTCAATGACTGTGGTAGGGCGTAGAACAGAAGACGAATCAGCCCAATCATGCCTCTACTTATGTTACGCATGGGAGCATATGGAGGGGGACAAGAGGTAGATATAGCAGATGTAGATATAGATAGCATACCAGATCCGTCTGTATCCTTTTTGTTGAAGCAGTCGTCAATAATGCGATGCTTTTCCTTTTCAAACTTCTCGGCCCTGCTCATATCACGAGCGTAGCCTGGGCCACCCCTCTGTCGCGGCGCATCCATTGGTGACAAGTATCAAACGGTAGAATATTTGGATTTGTGAAGGTGACAGCGCGATCATCGAGAGGTCTGAGGAGGTCCGTGGAGCATTTTTGGCTATTCAATCTCATCCACGAACATGCTGAAATGGAGCAGCAGCAGTAACGACTGATACCACCGTAGTTATAGTTGGATTGTCGGCAGATTCAGAAACGACACGCAGGACGAGATTGACACGAGATCTGGCTAATGAAATGCGAGGGCGCAAGTTCAATCGGGGCTCGATCGGGTAGAGTTTGAGGCAAAAACGTAGTCGGTAGATGGTTCAATGGCAGTCGGTCGCAGCCGATCTCCAACAGGTTTGAAGTTTGACGCACGATAGCATGGAATACCAGATAGGAATATTCGGTCGCGGCGTCAGGGGACCTCTAAACAATGCCCCAGGTACGGATAGGTAGTACGAGGCAGCAGTTTAAGCTGTCTTTCTGAGTTTAGCGTCCCCATCCAGATATCGAGCTCGAAGATTTAAAACAGGTGGGTAAGGTACCCGTCAACCCGCTCTACCCAGTAAGTCTACAGCATAGATACCGTCGTAGTATTTATGTACCCCCATCATATAACCACACAAATATCTTGTATAATAACATCTTAAAACTAATGCAAATCGTGGTTATTGATCCTTTTTAGTCTCGGCAACCGGATTACCCGTCCAACATTTCCATAGCATGAGACATTTCATATTCTTCTTGGTATCAATTAGACAACAGTGATACGCCAACGAGACTTCTCGCCAATTAGCACGAGGTTATCCAAGTCTTCAGACAACAACACGGTTGTAATAACGTCGAGGTCACAAGCAAGCCCTCCAGTTTAGCAAGCTCGTTCATATTTGCAATAATTAACGGAGTAACTAATACTAATCTCGCGATTTAACGGCGGTGATCAGACCAGATGCAGGCTCGACTCGAAGAATCACATCAAGGCAAGTTAGCCAGAACCAACTAATGTGTAACTTAAATATATGCACGATGCAGTCATAACTTCATCTAACATTGGTCTCCGTGGTCTCACGCCTATCTCATGAAATCTAAAAACCCGCCGCCAAAGAATCCTTCCATGCTAGGAAACATGGTTTCCGCACCCAGGTCAAACGACGGCAACCCTTCGTTCGGATCAACGGGATGTCCGGCGAGCATATCCTCTATATGATATCCGTCGACATTCCTATGCTCCTCGGAGGGGCCGTGGGTACCGAGTATATCAGGATCCTGCTGCTGTGTTTGCGCAGCAGCCGGAATATTTGTTTGCGTCTGTGAATCTCGATGCTGGTACTCATCATGCCTATTCCGCTCTTGATCTTTTTGACCACCATCACTGTCACGGCCGTTCATACTATCCGGTCCCTGTAACCGCGGGTCCGATGAGTACCCATTGATCCTAGCCTCTACCTTCTGGCGTGCGAGATTCGCATACTTATTCGACCAAGCCTTCCCAGGTGACGTACGGACCCACCTACAGAGGCGCGTGACGAGGCGCAGGACGACGGCGTCGGGTATCTGCGATTGCGTGGAGTCGTAGTGCGCCAGCACGAGGGCGCAGTATCCTATGCACAGACAAGTGCATGTCGTCGTTGCGTCCATTAGAAAGGGAGGCATCTCAACAAAGGTCTCTAGGATAAGTTTCGCGTACTTGCAGGCGTTGAGCTTGATGCTAACGAGATCGTCTGTGCTGTCGTCTGTTATTTTCTTCCTCGCTGAGGAACGTGCACTCTCATCTCGCGAGGGTTCCGACTGTGCCCAGTCCCTGCCTTGATGATCATAATTATGCTGCTCGGGCGCCGGTGTCTGGTCGTTGTTGGTCCCAGGGGTATTATCCGTGGAAAGCAACGTGGTAGATCCTGGGGCATCCCCCGTCTTTTCGAGAGCCCGGACTGCTAATATTAAACACGCTGCATGATATCCTATTCGAAGCGTCGACGAGGTTGGCAAGACTGGTGTTTATGGGCGTTAGCTTTGTTAATATTTCGGTGTACATGTCCTGACTAGACTGTATCAGCCTCGTATTCAGGACGTACCGAGCAGGTGGTTCCATTTCTGCTTCCACGAGCGGAACTCTTCGCATTCACATCCGTCACTCGGGTAAGATTCTTGCAGGATCTTTTGGTGCAAAATGGAATATAGCATGATCTCTGCTACCAGCATCCCGTCTTGCATTGTCGCTTGATAGAAGCTAAGCACTTCATTACATGGTCAGTTACTTTCTCTGCAACGTTCAGAGAAATCTCAAGAGCACCCCGAGCTTCAAAGCGGCCAACCCGCCTCAAACAGGCCCACAAATCCCCAATGCTTACTTACAAACATTGCACTGGTCGAGATAGCCTTTCGGAATAATGGACGGCCGCCCGGTGGTGGCAGCCCAGCTATGGTGAAGATTAGCCATAAAATATGGTAGTCCGGAGACTGGGACTCACATACTGAAGGTGATGGAGACATATTATTGACCAAAGATGCATTGCTCTGTGGTCCTCGACAGTTGAATTTCCCTTCTTGAGCCGACTGACGATGTGTGTGAAATATATACTAAGCATTGCTTGCTTCGCACAATAGCCAGTCAACAACCAACTATCAATGTAATCGGCACCTTGCTACGGAACATAGTCAGTGCCAGATAACCAGAAGGGAGGGAGTAGATTTGGCGGCATGATGCTCACGTGGTTGGGGGTGTTCGCATTATTGCTCATGATGAACATAGCATTAAGGTCGTCCAAGCCGAGAGGACTGGAAAGCGCTGCCTGTCCGAGAGTCATGCGTACTTGGTTATACACCTGACGGTGCAGTTGCGTCCCGCAGATATCATCACGATAGACGACGGCCATTAAACAGCAAACGCTGTGCAAGAACGCCGATACCTGGCGCCTATCTTCGTCGTGTCTCAAGTCGTCGTGGCTCCGCACAAGTAGAGTGTGGCCCTGGTATCTGATAAATCTGAACGAACACTTTATATTAGTGTTTCCTGTTATTCAAAATCTCGTTCGTTGGCAGCGTGCTGCTTACATTTCTATAAGCTCACTTGCGGTTTGTTCGTCAAGCAATTGGAGCTGTACAAGGTCATGGTGTCCATGACTGAGTCCTCTTTGGTAACCCAAAACGTTTTGCGACAACTCTCTCAGAACGACGATAGGCGCTGACTTAGAACCCCTATCTACAGGGTTTGAAAGATACTCCGGGTCCGGCGGATCGTGACTAGTAGATTGAGCTCTGTCCTCCGGCGTTTGAATGCGAGCCGGGCCATGTCTTTCAGGCTTCAAAGCCTGAATCATAGTCTTGATCTCTTCCAAGGCATTTTCGTGCCTTTGTAATCTGCAACGTTATGAGCATTCACGGCCTACTAGAACACATGCGAAACGCACGGGGTTTATATTTGACACCTGTGCGCCTTGGTGTCATGAAGCAATACACATACCTGTCTTCAACACTGGGGCGGGATACATCCCCGGTATTCCCAGCATTACCTGGCGGCGTAACATCATCCTGACCCCGCAAGGAACACGTGATTCTATTGAATAAACGTCAATTTCTACCTATGACAAAAAGTCCAAGGGAGGCACACGACAAAATTGTTATATGGAAATAGGGGTGCCAACATGACACTTGGGCTATTGTTCCCATTGGGAAACCTGAACAGTCTCACCTACCTTAAAGTCTGGCATCGGTGACAGCCTTGGGCACCAACATCATACTCGCATCTGCATTTCAGCCTCTGACAGGAAAGACAAGAGAAAGCCCTTCTTCGCCTTTTTGCCGGCGAGTCCTGAGCACCTACACTTGCACCTGTAGTAGCAGCGGCTGCTTCGTCAGCAACTACAGCGGCGGAGCTCCGTTTCACAGTCGACTTCACATTCTTTTTGTGACTCGAGGGGTCGATTCCCGCAACCGCAACGACAGCCTCCTTCTCATCGTCCGTGATAGTGGTGCTTTGTCTTAACATTGGGCCGCCGGGAAACACCTAGCTGTTCCGGCAACCGGCCCGAAAAAGCAAAAGGAAGAGAGCGACAGCCCGGAATGGATATGTTTGATGGTGTTGGTGATAAGATGGACCGGCGGAAATCGTTGGTGATTACTTCATCTTGACCCACAATATTCTTTTTCGCTTTAACCCCTGCACGAACTCTCACCATAATCTGACTGTGGAAACCCGGCGGTTACCGGCGCTTCTGCCTTTGCCTCACCTTGCGATGATACTACCGTACAGCTTGTACCTACTTTCCATATACCACAGCCATATTATGGACCACGACTACATGAACATGTCACTTGCTTCGTCTATTGCCCCTTTATTGCAGCTGGCAGGTAATAGGCACTTCTAATGTAAGCTCAGTGAGCTCTTGCAGCTAGAACCTACAGTATTGAATAACGAACCAAGCGCGGAAACCCTGCTTCAGCATCATGGCCTCCACAAAAAACTCTTTCTTCTCATCTATCCTTCAAGGGACGCAGATTGAAGGTCGCGATATTTAATTGGCGTGATACACTTGCTTGTTGATTGCTTATCGAATAGCATCTTTCCGAACACTCTCTGGCCAGGATCTGCCAGCACGAGTAGAGCAGCCCCTCCCCGCCCCTATTCCCAACAACGTGTAGTCAAATCCTGTGAAGTTGATTCATGCCTCTATGAAGAATCCCCTGTCTTAGATCTATCGGCCAGTTAAAGCCCATATTTGATACCTATGTTGAAATATCGACGCATGCCCAACGCTTTTCTATCTCCTGCCGCTCTCTTTCCCTCCCTCTTCACTTCTAAGTATCTAAGGCTCACCCCAGATCTCATCCGCAATCTGTCTCACCAACGCCAACTTCTTCTTCTCGTCATCAAGCGAGAGCGGGTAGCCCGTCTCATGCGTACTGAAACCGCACTGGGGCGAGACGCAAACACTCTTCAGCGCCTCCTCTTTCGTCTCGCCGTCACCGCGGCCCTCGGCGATGAACTCGGCGGCCTTGTACAAGCGCGCCTTCATGGCCTCCTTATCCTCGAGCTCGCGCAACTTGGTGCTGATGACACCGACCACAACATTCTTCCCCCTGGGCAGGAAGCGTAAGGGTTCGAACCCGCCAGCGCGCTCCGTATCGTACTCGAGGTAGAAGGTATGCAAGTTCAGGTTCTGGAACAACTTCTTAGCGATGATGTCGTAAGCTCCTTCAGCGAAGTGCCGGCCACCGATGAAGTTGCCACGGCAGAGATGGATCCCAAAATGCATATCGCTCGGGGCGTCGCGCACGCAGTCGTTATATAAGCTAATGTAAGCATCCAACAAATCTTCGACCGTGCCGATGTTGTCGGCGTCTTCCTCCCAACCCTGACGGAACTTGGACGAGCAGAAATACGCCATCCCGGGATCGTCGAACTGCACGTTGCGCAACCCGGCCTCGTACAGCATCGCAAGCTCCGCGCGGTACACGGCCGCGACATCGGCGAAGTATTCTGCGTCGTTCGCGTACACTTCGGGCGTGTAGGCGCGCCCTTGCTTATACCGCATGTGGAACCAGGCGGGCGTGATCATGGTCAGCTTAATATTCTTCCACTCCTCCTTCGGCAGGGCGTTCTGCACGAGTCGTAGCTCGCGGATATTCGCAACCGATTTCTTGGGGTCATGTCGCAGTTTCGCGCCCGCAATGACGGACTCGCCAGGCATGACGTGGCGGTCCGTCTCGATCAAAGAGACCACGTCCGGGTGATACAGCCGGAACATGCCGGCGTCGGCGTCGCGCAGCTGCGACGTCCCCTCAAACTCATCCCACATGAGGCCCCAGAACCGCGTCCGGTTGAACTCGCCCGAGGTCGCGGCGGGGAAGCCGAGAGACTTTTGTAGCTGAACTACATCGGCCACGGCGGCCTTCTCTACAGCGGGTAACCCGGCCTCTTCTTCTGAGAGGCCTTTCTCGCGGATAGCGGCGCGGATGGATAGGAGGTCCGCGGGCCGCAGGAGGGAGCCCATGTGCTCGGCTCGGAATGGGGGCGCCATTGTTTTATACTTTTTCTTTCTTTATACTTTTTCCTCAGGAGGGGTAATATCAAGTTTGTTTAGTAGCTCAAGTTTCGCCTCTGTCAATCGTCCTTTGTACAAGACGCCTTATGTTTTAGCTACCACTAGGTTAGTAGCTTGGTCCACTTGTATCAATCGCCCCTAGCAGGCTTGGAGGGGTAACGATAGGTAGTATTGATTGATTGTATATTAGGCACAGAAAGTTTAGGAAGAAGTAAAGAAAACATGAAGAGAGAAATTATTTAGAAAGTAAAGGGTTATATGTGATGTATTATTCCTTATACCTATACTACGTAGATGGCCCAAAGCACAATAAAACAGAGCGACAAGACTTTCAAACCCGTCTCCCCGTCCCGCGTCCCCATCTCGAAGTAACTAGACTACCTTGTATTACATTTCAGGTGCGGGGAAAGATGAACATTAGACGAGAGAGGAGCAACCATACGATGCAAATGGCCAGGCTATCCTATCGATCAGCTAGCTGTATGTATGTAGTCATCTTTTTTACGGTTGCGACAGGGGTTTTTCAGCGTTGCAGAGAAGGAAGCACACAACGAGTAGTAATAAGACACTTTCGTGAGGAGAAGGCTGTTTACTTACTCAACTAATAGATTAGATGGACTCTTCATATTGATAGACCTACAGCATATACATAGGAAGATCAATGCTCCGCAGCAGTTAGCAAAAGTGTCTCACATGAATTGATCAGCCGAGTACCCAGTAAGAGTCCAATTGGTTCTTCAGTCTGTCGAATTGACTGAGGTGTCAATAGAGAGGGAAAGAATAGTGACGTAGTATCCAAGTCTACACCACCATGTAACAACCAAGTGACAGTTTTACTCATCTGGTCCTCTAATTCATAAGAACTCCCAGGTGCAATTTTAGTCGATAGCTACCTCCTACCTCCTACCTACCTTCCTACCTCTATATGCGTCCCCCAAAGTGAAGTCATCATCTGAACATAAATCCAAATTCCAGAATCCTAATCTAGGATTCACTCATTAACTGCGCATACTTCCTCACTCGCTACATACTAACCTAGTGTATAGGACGTAAAATAATACCCGAAATATCGGTATCACAACAGAGCGAACTGCCGAAAAATGCAAGAAATTCCAGACTAGCCAATTTCTCGCTAGACTCTTTCCCTCTTTCTCCATACATGTACATGTATGTAGGTAGGACGAGATGCGGCGCAGCGTAGCGAACGAGGACGTTTTTCCTGTATGTACGCTAACGGCGCAGGTCAGATTTTAACGCAAGATCTGTGCGAACGGTTTCTCCTCTCTCACTCTATGTATTAGTGCTTCCCTGCATTTGTGCATCGTGTGGTGTAACTTCATCATGATGGATGATTGTGAGAACTAAACATCCAAAAAATTGCGACTTGAATTACCTACCAGCTACATATATCGGGAGTAACTAGTAGACCATGTGACGGAGTATATAGACAAAATCCTATTGATGTGCTTAGAAATATTATATAGATCGACATATTGCCTGGATGGATGTTGCAAAAGGACTACAAGCACGTGGTAACGTAGTATAGGTACCTTAAGAGCCGGAAACCAGTTTCAGATAAATATATTTCTCCAAGAAACAAGATCGTTATAGTCAAGAACTCCTATTAACACTTGATCACTTCTCTGCATTCTGAAATGAAGACTTATGAGATCACGGGAAAGATTAAATATGACAAAGTATAAGCAAGATCACATACGATAACCAGGGACTCTTTATTGTCAATAGATTACATTTGTTCATGAACGTTAATGAAAACGCCACCTAGGGTACGACAAACGCCCTCGCTGTTGATTATCAAATGAAGTATTACATTACTCAGAAAACCCGTATCCCCACATACCAGGGACACACGTACAATGCTCTATACCGTTATCTCTTTTTCCTCCTCCATGCAAATGCACCATATATTTACACCCGTATCTACAAAGCCATGATAGCACCGATGACAGCAACGATCATGCTACCAGCGGCCTTACCAGCAGCGCCGGTAGGGATGGCAGTAGGATAACCGCCGGTGGGGTAGGGAGCAGGGCTGCTGACAGCGGAGGTAGTCCAGGTGGCAGGGACCGTGCCGTTGTTACCACCGGCAGGGTCCGCAGGGTAACCGCCAGCGGAGCCGGTAGGGTAGCCACCGGCAGGACCAGTGGGGTAGGGGGTCACAGCCGGAGCGCTGCTGGAGCTGCTTACAGCAGGGTAGCTGGACGGGTAGCCACCAGCAGGGTACGAAGCCGACTGAGAGCCAGACGGATAGCCACCGGCGGGGTAGCTAGCGGAGGGTGTTCCCGAAGGATAACCACCAGCAGGGTAGCTAGCAGAAGGGCTACCAGAGGGGTAACCACCGACGGGGTAGCTGGCGGAGGGGCTGCCAGATGGAGTGCCAGATGGGTAGCCGCCAGCGGGGTAGCTAGCAGAGGGTGCAGATCCAGGATAGCCGGCAGGGGTAGTAGCCGAAGCGCCGGGGTAGGGAGCAGTAGGGAAGTTGGTAGGAGGGACAATGGTGGTAGCGGAAGAGCAAGGAACCATAGTGGTGACGTGCTTGGTGATTGTCTGGATGCCGTGACCAGCAGGAGTAGTGGTAGGGAGAGCAGTGGCCGATCCACTGGCGGTGATGGGGCAGACAGTGGTGTATGAAGTTGTGTGGACGAGAGTCACGCTGGTCTGGTAGCCGGAGGGGCAGTTGGCAACGTTCAATGCGCAGGCGGTGACGGTGTAGGTACCAGTGCTGACAATGGTCGAAGTGACGCCGCCCTCGCCGCCGGTAGGAGCAGCAGTGGTGACGGGGAAGCCAGCAGAAGGAGTGGGGTATCCATTTCCAGGGCCAGTCGAGCCAGGGCCACCGGAGGTAGGAGAACCGCTGCTGACAGGACCAGAGGAAGTGCTGGAGCCAGGGCCGCTGGATGTGGGAGTGGTGCTGGGGCCAGATGAGGCGCTGGTAGTGGTGTCACTGGGACCAGCGCTAGTGGTAGAACCAGTAGCAGTGGGGGTAACGCTGGGAATGCAGATGGTGGTTGTGGGAATATTGAGCAGCTCGAGGGCGACAGTAGGAGCAAGGTGGAGATCGAGGAGGTTCTCGACATCAACGTCAAGCTCAACCTCGGCACCGACATTCAAACCGTAGCTCTCCTTGACGAGAGGGCACTCAGGGGCATCGCAGAACAAACCGACATACTCTAGAAGATTGACAAAGACAGCGAGCTCGAGACCAGCACCAATAGTAGGCAAGTGGAAGCCAGGGATAAGCTCATCAAGAGGCAAGACATCATCAACATCGACAAGGGCAGCAACACCGAGATCAACGCGGAGGCGGAGATCGGCGAGCAGCTCAGTGCAGCCAATGCGTACCTTGATGGGAAGAACCTTGACGACAACGCCGCCGTCAAAGTTGGTGCTAAGAATGTCACCGCTGAGAATATCGGTCTCAAGCTCGGCCTCGGGCAGAGAGAGGTAGACACCAGCAGAAACATCGAGTTCAGTGTGGACACCGAGAATGAGGTCGAGAGCAACAAGAGCCTCAACCTTGAGACCAGGGCAAGGGAGCTCAACCTTGACGGGGGCGACCAGGTTAACAGCAATGGTAGCAGCAGCACCAATGTGAACATCCAAATCCAACAGCACCTCAATGTCCTTCAACGACAGCTTAAGAGCCGGGACCAGCTTCTCCAGTGAGATAGTAGCATCGATGTCACCCTTGATGTGGCAGTCCTCGCAAACAACGGATACCTCGGCCTCAGCGTGAGCACCGAGAATGGGGTCAACGACAAGGTCGGCAATGGTACCGGCAGCCAGGATCTTGCCGGAGAGGTCGGCATTCAGATTGATGCCGGCGTGGACCGGCTTAAATAGGCCCAGTCCCTTGGGCTGGTCGAGTTCGACACCGGCAGGGCCCTTGGGCAAGTTGGGGAGGCCCAGGCCGACGCCCAGGGGTCCGTGAGGAGTGGCTGTCGCAGCGGACGCCACGGCGGCCAAAGCCGCAGCGTGGGATGAGAAACGCATGGTACTTGAAATCGGCGTAATACAAACTTTAAAAGAGTGGACTGGACTTAGTGATATTCACTGAATCCCAACAAAAACGAATGTGATGATGCTTGAGAGCAACAAAAGAGTGACTGCCGGAGCGAAGCGCGGTGAGGAAGAATGAAAAAAGCGTGGACTAGAGCGGCCGTGGCTCTCTATTTGAACATATTCTCTCAGCACCAGATTTCCAAACCTCCTCGACCCCCTGGATCATCGATCCCAGCGGTCTAAATTAGAGTCATGTCCATCTCGCTCTTGTTTGGTACTCTCATCTGTTGTCCTACTCTCTAGATCTGCATAGTGGCTTGTCGGCTCCCCTGTCATGGTACAGCGTTTTTGGCCTAGCGAATTAGGAGAAGCCCACTTGAACCCAGCCCAACCTCATGCAGATACTTACATAGTATGTACATGAGCAACAACAGCCACCGGTAGATAGGTTCTGTTAACAGACTGACCCCTTCCAGGAGCGGTAAAGAGCTAACCTAGACTAAACCTCGTTTTACTTGGTTTTTCTTATTGGATCCGGAATTCAGTGGTATCTGCGGAGCCGTGACAAGGGCGTGCCGCATATGTACCTGCATTCTGCCTGCGCAGTCCACAACGGTTGCTTGGATTAGGCAGGGTTCTTCTGCTCTGTACCCTACCTACACCGTCGCCGTATTTCTGCGTGTACCAAGTATACATTGTTATTACGCTATCACGGCCGATGCCCACGTTTGTCGCACAGACGTGAACTCTCTTGCGGTCGGCTACAGTAGCTTGTGGACTCCTTTGATGCGGATTTCTGTTTTCCGCAATGTTCAAGAAGATCTCACGATAAGAGTAGGCAGCTTCCTGCGAATGACATCGACCATCAGGAAATCAGGGCAAAATACATATAATCCCATCGCAAATGTCACTTATCAGAGCGCCGTCGTTGGCGTCTTCTGAAAAGACGGTACCGTACCTGTATGTTAGCCTAGGTAATGTGAAGACATAATACTATTGCTAGCTCCATGTTGATAATAGTTTGACCTTATTATTGTCCAATCTCCCTACATATGTGCCTACATTTTGAATACGAAAATAATTTGGAGGTTAGGTAGGGCAAACAGAATCCTCTTACTCCTGCCTGCCCTACATTCACCTATCTCCCTACTATATTTTCTTGGAAGCGTCCTGGTTAGCCGACACCTACCCGTGCAGGATAGTTGGGGTGCCTAGACGGGAGCGTACCTTTTGCAAAAACAAGATGAGCAAAATAGCAATTGCAGGAACGATGAGACTTGTTGATGCAATGACGTTTATTCATGTTGTGTGGCCCCTGAGTATGTAATTTAACTCTGCATGTCCGGCACGTGCCCCAGTTGTTACCCGTAAAACTACTATGCCTAGTGGTTAGAAATCCGCCTAGGATCGCTTGGTCACCCTCGCCTTCTTCTGGGAGTCTTTGTGATTGTTCGAGTTTAGCGTTGCCTTCTAATGAGGATGCTCGGCTCCACAGTTAGCCGGGGGCGCCTTCTCCATTCTTTGTCTTCGACGTTTATGCCGTTACATCACCTTAGCAGAGATTCACAGCGACTTGACTTCCTCCCTTGTACATTTGTAGATATCGTCATTATCACTGCATGTCAGCGCTAACTATGTATTACCGATACGCTGTATTTTTATTATTAAAAATTTTTTTTTTTTTTTTTTTTTTTTTATTTTTTCTATTTTTTTGTTTTATATTTTTTTTTATAGCATTTAATGTTTTTAAAATTTTTTTTTTTTTTTTTTTTTTGTTTATTGATACGATTTCTTGGTATGAGAATAGGAGTCCGGCTGATAGTGACTATTAATCCTTTTGCCTTACCCAGTCTTTGAAATACGGTCCTGTACAGTATCTGCAACCTACTAGCCTCTGTTGACAGCTTCTACATAGTATAGATGTTTTAGCCAACGTTTTTGATCTGCTCTCTCCTTGCTGTATGTTATTGAGTATTCATCGTTAGCTTCTTCGTTTTCACCTTACTTATCACTCTGAGCAATAAAGATAAGAATTTCTATTCGAGCAACCGTTGAACCATTGATCAGTGTGTATGCCGAGCAGCCGTTCACAGCATCCAGATGTAAGAACCAAATCTTGCAAATCCAGGGGTTTTGTCCGTTGTCTACAACTGAGGGTCGTAGTCTCGACCTTTTTACTCGAGGCCCACAGTATGCGACGTAACTCACTGCCTGCGAGCATGTGAGTTTCTACTGCAGTGCCTACGCAGCAGATGGCTCATAGTATACCGCACTCAGGAGAAATCTGCTGATGGCGGATGCCGATATCTATTCACATACTACACAGTACAGCAGTGGCTTTCTCTTACATAGTACTTCACAGTACCTAGCACACAGAAGGCTAGATTCTAGGGCTCATAGCAGTACATAACGCTTAACAAGATTATGTAATACTGTAAAATAACGTGCGACTAATCTATATAGACCGTATATAGAGTCTTGCAGAATGTGTGATTTTGGCCCCCAACTGCTGTAGCTAACTCGACCTATCGGCAAGCATACTCCAAGCTCACAACATCTCTATCACTCGTAATTCCGGGTCTAAGCAGGTGCAGAGGTGATAGCGAAAGCCGTACATAACAATACCGATGGTTCAAGATAATGCAAGTTGTCGAAAAGGATACCTCGCACTGTACTGCCCACATACCCTTGGCTAGAGCAAAAGCAAAAGACATAAGCCCCTTTCTATTAGGCAGAGAATAATTGGTTTCCGGGCAATTGTTTCCGGCAACTAATCTACACCATATGTATGTAGTTGAGGGAAAGAAAGGCTCTTTTCTTCGCCTTACCGCTATAGAATGTGCAACTCGCGCGTTGTCACTACTTCTGCACAAGGTCTTACGGGCAATAATAATAGAGAAATTTTTTATATTTTCCCCTATAGCGTAGCATTATAAAGCTGGGGGCAATACGCCAACCGGAACGCCGGCCGAAATTCGCTTGGGTCTCTCTTATTACTCGGTATATGGGCTAACTGGTTACTGATGCCGCCAACCTCTCATCCACGGCGAAGCACCAGAATTGAATGTAAGCGCTCCGAGACTATGTGTTGTAGTGCGTCTTCACGGGGCTTAGTGAGGAAGACTTATAGGGTCTTGGAAGGCGAATGTCATATACGAAGAATTATGAACCTATTATTAAGCTGGACGATAGGTAATTAACCATTGTCATCTCAATCCCGCCTGTTGAGCAACTGGGTTGGGTCTCATTTCCTGTGCAGAAAAAAGAGCTTGCAATACCGCTGCAAGTCAATGACGTTCGACCAGATTCCTGGGCCTAGAACACCAAAATCTGACCTAAGCTTATTTACCCCAAATGCAACTCTTCGCTTAGGACGGCTCCAGTCGCTGCCCAAAAGGTAATTTTTATTTCGCTTTTGGCTTTTCTTTCCCTTCATTCCGGCTCGGCCAAAGATAGAACATAGATTTTTCTTCCGTGGTTCGATGTAACGACGGCGTCGTGTTAATTTGTAGGGTACTACCCTATCATGTACGTCTTTGCAGCTTTACCTACTTTAGCTATAAGCCACCTTTACGACACTATAAACCTCTTGCATACCTCTAGCAACTCTGTGATATAGAGCAGAGCCGCAGCCTGTGAGCTTGCTGATTAGTTGTCTTACATGTCGTATAGCTCTCCTCGAATAGGCATATAACGCGCCTCGCGCGATTTTGTTTCTACTTAACCGTTCCAGGCCTTGACACGAACAGTAACTGAGAAGAAACAGGTAAATCTTTGAATGTTCTTGCTTGGCGATGTGCTGTTTTCTCTTTTTTTTCGGCTTTGTGCGGATGCTATTACAGAGAGATATCTATGGTCTTATCGAGGCAGGGTTTTAGAAGGAATTGCTATGCCCGTTTTCTGCCAACATTTCTAGACCTTGCAAACTCCACTTTGAACCAAAATCCAGATTGCCCGATTTCCCGTTTGTCGGGGCCCTCGACTTCAAGAGACGAACAAATAATATCAGCGGATACTATAAGCATGCCGTAGTTTGTTGGACCATAATAACGCTATAGGTACGCATCATGTAGGTACACCCAACCCTACTATACTACTCTCTATTTGCCAACCGCTTCCAGCAAACAGCAGAAGGCTTACGCCTATACCGCCTTACAGCGCTACATGCTAAGTAGTAAATAGCTTCATCTCTTCGTTGGCTAGTCGTCCATACGGGTGGCATTTCAGTTCAGCGGTGAGATAAGGTAAGGCATAGGTACCTATCTAGTGTGAAAGGTGAAGTGAAAGCCTGTCGGTAAATGAATCATACCCCTACCTAACGTACTTTGGGGAACGACTCAAAGTCCCAGAAATCCAATAGTGCAAAAAGGAGGCGTGTGCTTTTCTTTCGAGAGTCCCTGACAGCAAGCCAGCCCATTCCTTAGGCTCTTGGCGGATAGATATTCTCAAAGCAGCTCAGCTCAGCCCTCCTGTCAAGTCAAGGGAGAGAGACACCTCGAAATGGGCTTTTTTTTTTTTTTTTTCCCTTTCCCCAAATGAGACATTGGTCACCCGCCGGACGCCTAAACGCTTACCGGGCATCTCGTGGTGTCTTACTTCATAGTAGGTAGATAGCTTTACAAAATACTGTGTACAGGACTGAGGGTAGATACATATTATTGTTATTATTATTATCAATCCGTCAATCATTCGATCATTCAATTCTCCATCAGGTCGACGTGTTGTTCTTCATCTCCATTATTGCCACCACCACCAACAACACTACAAACGCCATCGCCCTGGCTTTCAGTGAGGTCGATCATTGGCCCAACCCGCCGCCGTCTTCGCTGAGCCTGGCCCCTATGCTGGTTGTGATTCTGGTTCTGATTCGCGTCGATGCAGGGGACAGGGCCATAATTGTTGTACTCTCCCGTGTTCATGTCCATGTCAATATCCATGTACTTATCCATGTTATTATCACCCTGGTACCTGTCGCTTCCTAATTCACTCTCGCCGCCACTTCCGGCAATGCCAAAGCTGTCCCTGTCGTCGGAGCTGTAGCAAGGGTCGGGACTTATTATTAGGCTGCTGTAACTCTTCTTCTGCCGGCCGCCACCAGTGCCACCAGTGCCACTGCAGGCTCGCGAACCCATGTACTGCACGGCGCTATCATCATCACCGTCTACATCTCCCACCCCTGTTGATATTGGTGATATGTCCGCGTCTACATCAAAAACTTCCACATCAGGATCATCGAGGTCAAGAGGCTCGTTCTCGACAGCGTAGACCCTATCCTGTCTCTCTAGCCACTTTCTTATATGCGTATAAAGCGCCTTCACCACCAGAGGCGGGAAAGCATTACCGATCTGCTTCTTCCTGTCGCTGTTGTGAAAGGGGTAGTCTACGGGGAATGTCTGCAGCGTGGCGTACTCGCGCATCGTGAAGTCCCTGCGCCCGTTCGGGTGGTAGTTGCCGTACCCCCCGTTCGTCGTGATGCACCGCGCGAGCGTCACGTCCGGGTCCCAGCGCGGCAGCCTCTTCCGCCTCATCTCGGCCGGCTGGTGCATGTCGTCGTAGTTGGACGCGTCGCGCGGTATGCGGGCGAGCATCCTTTGTACTGTGATATATGGTTTCTTTCCCCTCCTGATGCTCCTCTTTTTACTGTAAATTGATGGCGGTGCATGCGTAGGTTCCGGAAACGTAGGCAGTTCCTCTCCCGGACACGAGCCGATCATAATAAGTCGTTTCCTTGTAGCAGGAGCCCCCCAATCTACGAGGTTGACGCTCTTCCACCTTACCGAGTACCCGTTCTCCGTGAACCCATGAATCAACGCATTGAAGTAATACTCGAATTTGGGGTGCAAGATCCCAAACGTCTGCTCCAGCGTGAAGACCCTCGGACGCAATTTCTTAATGAGCTCGCGACAGCTGAACAACACCTCGATATTTGCCTCGTCGTTGACGCCCTCCACCGTATGCGCGGGAGACCAGAACTGGCACGGCGGGGACAAGTGCAAGACGTCGACGCGGATGCGCGACTTAGAGGCGTCAGCTATGAACTGGAATATGTCACGCCCGTCGAGGTCGCACTCGGGAAATACCTTGCGGTGAGTGTGGCACGCCCCCGCGTGGTGGTCGCAGCCTATTTTCACGTGAAATCCTGCCTTTCGAGCTCCCAGTGATGCACCCCCCGCGCCGCAGAACATGTCCCCAAATGTGTATCGTTGTCCGGGTTTCTTCTCGATCATCACGAGCTCGGACTCTTCTTCTCCGGTCCCGTCTAGTGGGACGATGAGGCCGCCGTTGTAGCCCGTATTAGTCGTAGTAGCTGTATTAGTCATGGCAGAAGTAGTGGTAGTACTAGTAGCATTCTTCTTGTTGTTGCTATCATTCTCGGGGACGTAGTCCCCGCCCCGAACTTTAGCCCCCCTCCACACGTTAAAGCGCACTGTCTCCGAGACCTTGAACCGCTTCTTGCTCACATGTTTCGTGCTGAGGTGTTCCAGGATATATTCCTGCGGTGCGGCCTTCCTCTTCCCGCCCGCCGGTGGGTACAAGTGATCTGTGCGAGCGGCCGCGTCTCTGTACACGAAGATGCATCTCCAGCGACACATCAGCGGGCCATTCTGCTCGAACTCAGCTACTGCGCCTTTGTTGTTGTTGTTGTTGTTGGTAGTGTAATTGGGCGGCTCGACCCGATGTTGCGGGAAATCAGCATTCGTAAAATGACATATGCGACCCCTGATAACCGCGTCCGTAGTGGCAGATACCTCTATACAAGCCTGCACCTCCTCATCGCGCTTGTCGTCGGCGTCGACGTGCAGAATCATAGCCACTTCGTTGCGTAACCGCGGGAGACGGCCCCTCAGGTTCCGCAAACGCGTAAGCGGTATCCCGCGTAGTTGGATACCGCTGTCTTTCCCTTCCCCTGTACTATCGATGATCGACTTAACCCAGAGAAACGAAGCCCTGAAGAGGTGAGGCTGTTCCGTGATCTCGACCGTTGAATCCACTTTGATGGATATGCCGTTGATTTCGCATTCTTCCCGCCTTAGAGCCGGGGATACAGAACCATTGCGTGCAGGTAGTCGAGTCTTTAGAGAGTCTAGTAGTAAATCATCTGTTGTGTCGTCTGTCAGGTCGATGATGTCTGCTAGTGCTGGGAAGATCTCTTCTTCGTCCCCTTCCTCGTCTTGTTTTTCTCCCTCCTTGTCTTTATCCTGCTGGTCTTCGTTCAGATTATTGTTTTTTTCGATGGAATTTTTCTTGAAGCGTTTGAGTCGCCTCTCGATAGAATTTGTCTCTTCTTCATCTATCGCTTCCTCGTCCGCATTCCATCCTCGTTTTCCGCTTCCAACTAGCGACGTGTTGGTGGCCATGTTGACTTAAAAAGGGTATTAGTCAGTTTTACTGCTTGATATATGTCAGACTGTGTGTGCTTTACATATTAATAGAATTTATAAAAATAAGTTGTTTTTAACAATACATTTATCCCGGTGTTGAAAATTATGTCAGATGACCGATTTTTATTGTAATGGTGGAAATACGGAAGCCAGGAAATCTTATTTTAACAAATATTTTTCTCAACTTTAACATCTTTGATAGGTACTTGCTATTAAAAGGTCCATACTTGATATTGTGAAGAAGATGAAAAGCAATCTAAATCTAGGGAGAGCATGGGAACAAGGCCACAGTAAACCATGTTAACGCGGTCGTATATCTTTGACGAGGTAAACGATTATTTAGGTATAGCAGTATAGGACTATCCAGAAAAGGGATTAACCAAGCGTTTTTTAGAGCAAGACATAGCTCCCACTTGAATTCATGAGATTTAATCGCCCGCTCATAGCAAGTGGCTTGTTACTGTGATAAAAGAATCTTGTAATGTACCATATCCCTTTAGGCTTACTGCAGCATCTGAGCTCAGTCAAAGAAACTGCAAGGGACAGAAAACACCAATACCCTATACCAATCAAACAAAACCTCACGTAACAAAGCGTAGAATAATAATTATAATAAAGTACCAGCTTCTCCCCGTCCTCCTTTGTCCCTTCAACAAGGCTAAGAAAACTAGTTGAACTTGTATAGCTGTCACATTCGCAAAGAATGACAACTTAATAACTGGTATATTCTTGCTACCCATTGTATTCCACCCAAAGAAATGAAGTGATCATTCGGAACGACTATCTCATTTTAAAGAAACATCTTGATCGACAGGCAAGCAGTAATGTCTCGTTGAGTATGAGCTGGAACTTCCTACCAAATGACGCTATATGCTCCCTTTCCCTAAGACAGCCTAATCATCCAGCCATCACCCTTCACCTTCCCGTCTGCACTCTTACCACCCCAGAGAATGATGCTATTACCACCGGATGCCACGTCGTAGCCAAATGAGCTACGCGGCCCTGGATGAATCTTGCCGTCGTGTCCGCGAAGATCACCAGGTGCTTGTACCTCGACCTCAGCCCAGTCAGAGGTTCCGGTACCGGCACCCAGTTTAGAGCGGATCTCATCTTTAATCTTGGCGGGCTTGATGGCATCCGTCAAGCTCGTCGTCGCTTTGACTTCCACATCGCTAGAAGGGAGCTGAAACGTCCAGATATCACTCCATTGTCTCAGATCACCCGTTCCTTCATTTCCTAGGCGTTCACCGAAGAAGTACGCGAGATACCTCCGACCGAAGCCTGTAGTTATGGGTAATAGCGCGCCATGTTTGCGAGGCCTAGGACCTGGTGTGAAGGGGTTCGTGGGAACTGATATGGTGTTCCATGTTGGGGGTTCTTGCTGGTAGAGCTTGATATCTAGGTGATGCACCTCGCTGCTCAGTGACTCAGTAGTGGCGACAAGGTATAATGTGTCGCCGTCAATAGCTGCGCTCGTAACTGCTGCGGGCGCATGTGGTAGCTGATTCCAGACCTTGACACGATTATCGAAGTGCCAGACATCTGTCAAAGCCGAGCTATTGGAATCTACGCCGCCGTACAAGATCAGGTTTCCATCGTGTGGGAGCAGTGTTCCTTTACGTCGGGATGGAGGCGTTCTCTCTGGGTGACTGGTTGCTCCTAGGACCTGCCAGTTCGTGTTCCCCGGGTCGAAAAGCCACAGTTTGGACTCTTCCTCTATAGGCGTGCCCTTCTCGTCACAACCTCCATGGACAACAAGGTACTTTCCTAGAGCGCATGCGCTGTGTTGGGTACGCGGTGCTGGAACGGCGCCATCTTCAGTCTTCGGAATAGCGGGGATTACCTGGTATCTGGGTGTTGGCGCGTTCTTGACCGGTAAAGCTATGCAATGGGTATCATTGGTGGCAAGCTGGTCATGATCGGTTTGCCCACCGAAAATGTAAGCCTTTTCGCCGATGACGGTGAGGGTGTGGTTACAACGAGCCAGGGAAGAGCTTTGAAATGTCAGCCAAGCACGCTCAAATCTGCGGTGTTGGCGTAATTCGATGCATACTTGGTATCGTCCTCGGAAGTAGATCCTATTTGTGAGAAGCTAGCTTTGAGAGGCACCGTTGGTTTAGCGATTGACGCCGCTACTCCAGCTTCAACCCCGGTGGACACGACTTGCTCAGCTGCTAACAAGCTGGCTGCTACCTCAGCCATGTTGATGTTTCGCTCAGAGGCCAAAATTGGGGTTACGATTGGTCGTTACCGCGTTTAGAGAGGAGAGGCTTAAGAACAGGAATATGCGATTGACTTCGGCAGGTTGAATATTCGTCTCCCTGGTGAGTGGGTGTTTGTAGTATGGTCTGCAGGTATGATTGCAATTTACTATGATATCTTCTGGCAGTTATACGTATTGTACCTACCTAGGATACTGAATGTCTCTTAAGGAAGTCGCAACGCTCAATTGCAAACTGAAGCGTAGAATGACGTATCTTGTCTAACTGGGGCGGCATGACGCAACGTTAAGGACGAATTTAGAAACAAGCTTTATTGGCAGGCAGTAAGATAAGCTATTGCACACTGATACGAAATATCAGCTGGAAGCTGCGAAACCGAAACGGCCTCCTTTTGAGCCTTTCGTAGTGCGTTCATACCTGTCTATTGATTTAGTAGAGATGTTGTTTCCTTGCATATGAGACGGCTGCAAAGAGAGTTCCTGGCTACCTACTTCATCTCACCTTCTCCTATCGGAGTTATCGTGAACTCAAGTTTAACGCCGAATATGTCGACTAACCAAACTGGCTTAGCGTATATTTGTTGCTACACGTTCGGAAGACGCGCTTGAAGTCTAGAAGAATGGACACAGTCATATCTCTCGGAATTTCCGTTGGCAAACCAGGCGCTTGGTGTGGATTGCTCTATTGCCAAGTTCAATCTATCTAGACTGGTACCTGCATAACTCTATGTACCACTGTGCCACCAAGAACCACTTTTGTCGATGTAGCTGAAATGGACGAAATCCTATGTAGTAGTCCTCGATTTCGAGGCTGTCATCACAATAGCTTCATGAGATCGGCAATATTTTGTTGGTCGATTCCCTCGATGGCGTCTAGAATAGCCCTTGCTTTTTGCCCATCCTCGCCGTATGCGGGGCGGACCAGGCTGAGGAATTTCTTCTGGACGCGCTCCTTCGAGAACGGATGTTGTTCTTCACCAAGCGGGTAGACCTGACTAACCTCGGTAGTGGTCCCGTCCGTCCATTTGAATACAACTCGAATTCCTAGGTCAGGCACATCGTCCTTGATGATAACCTCGACCTTGTCACAGAGTGCTACTATCTCTGGATCTTCCATCTTCTCGTACATGTCCCATCCAATGTCCATGCCAAACTTCCAGGCGACCGCTACTTGGTAGTACATGGAGAACTGCCCATCCACCACCGTCTTCGGGTGGACTCTGTTCGGATCTGGAGGGCCGACGAGCGTATAGCAGCCCGGAGAGAGCACGACGGTGAAATGCTCAACCGTCTTGCCATTCACCTTTGCTTCTTGTGACACATTACTCACTACCTCGATAGCTGAATGCGTCATTCGGCAAGCGGGAAATGGCTTGATGGCGGTCTCACGGCATATCCACTCAGTGCCCAAGTTATCGGTCAGCCCGTCCGTCGTCGATGTTGCCGAGTATGAGACTAGGGCTCCGAATTTGCCTTCGATAGGTCTTGTAGCCCCCACTACTCCGGCTTCGGCCAAGGCCACGGCCACAAATGCGTCGTGGACTGCAAAAGCAGGGTGCAATCTCTTATTCCAAGATCCATTGTCGAGGAACTGCATCGAGCCTGACGCTTTGGACCCCGCCAACCCAAAAGCATTCCTCACCTCCTCTAGAGACAAGCCTTTGATCTTGGAGATTGCTGCTACGGCCCCAAAGATGCCGGCCGTGGCCGTGTTATGGAACCCTCGCGTATATCCGCCATAGTTGAATGCACGTCCGATTCGACAGGTGATTTCGTAGCCTACAGCGACGCCCAGGAGTAGGGTCTTCCCGTCGCTGTTTTGAAGCTCGGCTTGCGCTAGGGCTGCTGGAATGGCTGTCGCGCCGGGGTGCAAGATGGACGATGCGTGCGTGTCGTCAAAGTCGAAAGAATGCGCCAACGCAGCGTTCAAGAAACCAGCATATTGCGGTGAAAAGTGACTGCCCTTCGTGAAAACGGTTGAGTTCCCCGCCTCTCCACCTACAGTTTTGACTGTTAATACCAGCAGTAGCCACGGGGCTGGGCCGAGCTTTACCTAATGCTGTGACAGCCTTCAGGAATGACTCGGTAGACTCGCAGACGGCCGCAGCCCCAGCAGATATACCGATACAATCTGTGACGAGATCTTTCAGCTTATCCACGAGCTTGTCGTCCAGCTGCTCATATCTAGCATCAACTATAAACTTGCACAACTCATCAGTGACCCCATCCGTTCGAAGCGGGGCCGCAGACGGCGAGGATGATGAACCGCTCATTGTCACCGCGTCTTTTTCTGCCCGTGGCTAACGATTTAAGTGTCCCAAAAAAAAAAAAACCCTGCTACAGCAATTTGGTCACCCAGCTGGCACATATTTAATCTTTTCTACGTGAATGAAGCTATCATACCTACCCCAGCATTCATACCTGCCTACTTGCCATCTTCGTTGTGGCTCATGGCGGGGTAAGGATGGCGGGGAAAAGAAGACCGAGGTTGTAATTCGATTCGGCATTCTTGACTGCCTTCATTCGCCTACCTCGAAGCCCGGCTTGCAATACAAGGTCGGCTTAGACTTCATGTTTATACCGACAATGAAATAGGGGGGGCCATACTGTCATTTGGACAATCTTACAACCCTGGCAATGTTGTTGCTAACTACTGTGAGTGCCACCACAGCAAAATGCCTAACGAAACTCATAGCAAATATCCCTAGGTATACCAACATCGCTTGATATATATGAGATTTACCTAAGACGTCATATTCTTATATCTTGAAATGTTGAGGCTCTTTCACTTGTAGTCCGGCACCTTACCAGTGGCAGACCTGCGCTAGGCATTTGGCTATTGGCTACCTGTGTCCCACTATCGCTTCCAGTGCAAGTTATCAAATTGGGCGATGCCCTCGGATTTGAAAGGGCGGAAGAAATCTGCACTAGGAAATGACAGCGCTACGAGTAATACGCGCACTTCTCTCACCGGCAAGGGTTCGATTTGAACCAAGTTGCTCGATCGGTGCGTGGTGAGGCAATCACCGTCCACTAATAACAGGGCCAGCCAGGTTAGTCTGTCTACCATGAGGACCACAGATCTGTTAAGTCTCGCCTTAGCTTCTGAGCTCCACTCACTTGGAAATGCTGCTAATCCCTTCAAGCGCCCTTGAGATTGTTGTGTTGAACGTTCACTGCTTATGCTCATATTTCTGTCTGGGTACATTATCCATCCTTGGGTCGTCAAGGCTTATTAGCCAATAGTACGTTTATCGAAGCAGTGAATCACATCTCCCTACCTGCCTCCTTTCTCTTCCAAACGACGTCTGGCTAAGGTGTAGGAATATAATTGCAAAGAACATATCCGAGTATGAATAATACAAAATATTTTTTTGTAGCCTTTTCTCCCTGTGTTTCCAAGACTCAACAGGGCGCCGCTTTTAATCCATAACAGGACCGATTCGGTATCAGAATAGCCCCGCTAACACTACAGTATGCCGGACCTAAAATGAGGCTCTGCCGCGATAGATCCGCGCTGCTCATTAGTACGGCAACACGCCGCGGCGAACAGACAATTACGCCTCTCGTTACACTCAAGACGAATATCAGTGATAATCAGTACGGCAGCTGCAGGCGAGACGAATTATCACTTGCTCAAGAACTGCTTGGCGATAATATTCAAATTCAAAGCCTCTGCCATCGTGCCAACCTGTCAACGCAGAGCCGCACAAAACGCTGTAAGCGCAAA
>Ga0247782_1000146_pt1 | contig 91012 bp, 84 predicted proteins | sample UWRJL019104C5_FD_179928 | JGI IMG/M metagenome (GOLD analysis project Ga0247782, IMG submission 179928) | Plant litter microbial communities from Arlington Agricultural Research Station in Wisconsin, United States - UWRJ-L019-104C-5 | ecosystem: Environmental > Terrestrial > Plant litter >... | reverse complement strand
AGGCCATTTTGGACGTGTTTTTAGTCTAGGTGTAGGTGCTGGTGTGACAAATCTAAGTAGACAAGATAAAGAGATGCAAGTCCAAGTCATCAAGGCTTAGAATTCCTTCGTGCCCACCTTATAATTAATAGATTAGAGATACACTCTGTCTCACTCATAGATAGCTATCACCACTAAAGAGTCCAATGTTTTTATATAGGATATTTCTCACTGGTAGATCTATGCTTATATTCATATCATAACTTTACATGACTCTCTAAGTCTACAAGTACTCTACTTGTGTTACTAGCTGCCAGGGAGCCTTGGGGGGACGTTGCCTCTCACAAAGTATTGGCCACATAATATTACATATCCTAGAACACTCATGAGTTCCAAACTCAAAAATCTCCTGTTCGCGTATATCTTAGCTCTGTCTTTAAGCCAATTCAAATGAAAAATTATATTGGCGCCTACTTACTCATTGCTAGCCCTGTATATTAAGGTCTAGTTGACCTTTGTTTCAACTGCTGTGTTAAACATCACCTGCTGTTGCTCATGCTCTCTTCACCTGTTTTTTTATGCAAAGACCACAATATATGACTGTATAAGCCAAGTCTCTCTAGACATTATGACCCAGGGCTCATTACCTTTATAATACAGCAAACACACATCCCACAGTACACCTGAGTAATACCTATGGAGTTATGAGCCCAGCTAGTATTGAGATACTCATTTGCCTCTCTGCACAGTATAATATACCTAGTGTATTACAGTCAAAGCTAGACTTACAATGTGGTCACTGGTACATATAATATTGCTTGTAAATACAACCTGTAACTTTAACTAACCTCTTAGCACACCGCTTTTCTTGCTCTTTTATTTTATTTTATGTATACCAGACCCAGGCAATAAGGATAAAAGGCAAACACACGTTCATAAGGACAGGGAGCATCCTTATAAAAAGAATTAATTTATCTATGCTTGCTATAACTTATTATCAGATGCAATGCTGCATATTAAGATCATAACGCTCACATGTTTTAAATAGCAAACCTTGTTAGCAGCTATAGTATGTAAGTATGCTAACCTGGAAGTTTTACAATCTGGTACACGTGTCTAGGTGTTCAAACAGCCAAAACAGCCAAAATGACAAATTTGTCACTCATTTACATAGGTACCTAGCTGAAGAAACAAAAAATTACTACTTCATTAAAGGAGTAGTAGGTTAGATACCTTTTATTAGAGTCTATATCATATTGCCTGTAACACTTTTTCCTATTGTTTTGCCCCTCATCTCACTAAAGATGGAAATAGGAGCTGGAAATTACTAGCAAAGCCTAAGCACATACCTCTCACATTCTCTCTATCTCACTCGTTCTGTTCATGAAATAAATAAATAAAGAGTAATTAGAGGGTTAAGATGTCCTATGCATAAAAAAATTCAGAGCCAACCTACATCGGCGCTTACTTTCCTCCTATTTCCTTTTCTTCCTAAGTGAATATGCAACGGTGTGATGACTTCCACATGTGACCTCGTCGCGCTGGGTCGGGAAGCGGAAGTTATCGGGGTGAACAAGTAAAGTAAAAGCGGCCCCGCCTAACGGGTCAGGTTGCGGTCCCCAATCGGGTGATGGTTGATGCTGCTTTAAGAGAAAGGTGGTAGGTAAAAGGTATCAAATGTCACGGAAAAAACGACGTCGCTAATCCTGTGTCGGAATTAACGATATATACTCTACGTGACAGTAAATGCATTCTGCATCTAGCAATCTAAGCTCTTTTAAGGCCAATATTATAACCGAATGAAAAAAGGCTAGAACATCCTGTACGTAGCATTATTGTTTTTACTTACAGAACTTACCCCGCGACATGGTCAACATAGAGAAAGAGAGGATAGAGAACAAACCCCAAGTTCCCACTCTCGGCCTGCAGCCCGCTTGTCTATCTGTGTGGCGGTCGGTCGGTCGGTATACAATACAAAACAGGCATCTCCCTGGGAGCTTAGTAGTAACAGCATACATATAAGTAGGTAGGTATGCAGGTAGGTAGGTGTAGGTTGTAGACAGTCAGCTGACTACGGTAACACACTGCATTACCAACTGGTAACCGAATGTTTGTATTGGTAAGGTATGTCATGAGTATAATGTTGGATACTATATGCCTTACCCCCCAGTGCATCCGGGGTCCCAGCCGCGAGTGAGGAGTGAAGATACCATGACTGCAGCGGGCAATTTTTACATCATGCAGCTGATTAACATTGCTTTTACAATTGTGACGACGATTTATCCGCATCCATGCCTTTTGTACATACAAGCGCAGCGTTCACTCACCGCTTTCGGGTGTTACATCGTCTGGGACGGGCAAGGTGGGCAGACAGGCGAGAAAACATTACAACACAAACAAACCAACAAACCAGCACGGATATATACTAGACCGAGACCCAGACCCAGACCCAGACCCAGACCTAGAACCTAGACCTGTGCTTATAGAAAACGTGACTTATCAGGTCCTTCTGAACCAGCCCCTCACTGTCACGCTGTTATTGTCATGTTATGTCATGTTCATGTAAGTTTGGTAGAGAACGCTTTATGCCTTACCGAAGTAGGCAGGTCGGAATGGACCGATTGGGGGTAGTATGATCATCGCATCGCACGTGAGCAAGAGCAAGAAGAAGCAAGCAGAAAGTCGGGGTTAGAGGACGGTAAGTAAACAGAGGTCCTCTTACCTAATAACCAGAAAAGCCTACAGCCTGCCTTTCCTTGCACGTCACGGGGGCCGGGCAATGCAAGATTGACGGGGAAGAAAAACCAGGGATTTGGCAATCTTCTCGTGAAAAAGTCCGTTTGGTGATGACTGACTAGGTTAAGAAATGTGTGTGATTATGTACATTGATGATATTGCTGTCCCGGACTGGCGGTCGAGACTAGGTATGTACCCCAGAGTGATCGACAGTCTCTTCCCTTTTTTCAGCAAAATGTAAGAAAAGATTAGAGAGAGGAGCGCAGTGCGCTCGATAGTAAACATCGTGATCGTGTGTACAGGTGAAACGCAATGTAACTATTAGAAAATTAATGGAGGCAATTGTGATCCTGAGATAGTAAGTATAGCTATGAAGGCATCACTGACTATGTCATTGTGCGATGAATTGACATCTTTAACTAGGTAATTAAACTATTACTCCAATTCCAGGAGATCAGCGCGCGGGGGGGAGATAAACATGTTTGACTAGACATAGTAAAAGAAAAATGCTGGGTATCAATACGATGCATATGCATGATAAGATAAAGAAAAAAAATGAAAAAAAAAAAAAAAAGATCAAGCTCCTAGCGACAAACCATCGCGACCACATGTCTAACTCTAACGAACATATTCGTCCTTGTTACTGCTTGACACCCACGCCGATGTCGTAAAAGTAATCGCACCTGTTGCGCGTGGTCTGGTCCACATACTCCATCTTCGTGCCGCCCCCGGTGCTAAAGAGCAACCTGTTCTTAATGACCGGGTTCCAGAACTCCCAGCGCGCGGAGCCGCGGTGCCGGTACTTGTTGGGGTCGAAGGAGCGGATGAAGCTGGCCCAATAGGCCTGGATGACTGGCACCACGTCGGCGTTCTTGCCATCTGGTCGGTAGCTCGCGGGCGGGTTGTTCACGTAAGAAGGGCCGAAGATGGCGTTCAGCTCGACCGTGTGCGGGACGCCCAGACCCTGGCTCACCTGGTCCGGGTCCTCGACGTTCCAGCGGTAGCTGTACGACCCCGTGACGCCGTGGTTGCGTAGCGCGGACGAGATGTACAAGCCGGGGCAAGTGTACCGCATGTCGCCGTACGCGTCCGATACCTGGCGCCAGTAGCAGCCCGTGCTGGGGCAGGATTCCGCGTTCGGGTTCGGGTATAGGGAGGCGATCTTGCTCAGCTGCTCCGTGGTCAAGTAAGGGAATTGCGCGCGCAGGAAGTCGTTGCTGTCCTTCTGCGACGACGTGTTGCGCGGCGTGAAGATCGTCCCCTCGTTCGTGTCGTCCCCCACGATCATGGGGATCTTGACGAACTTCCCGTCGTCAAATAACTTGTACGTCACGTCCTGGAGCAGGTCGCCGTCCATCACGGGGTTCCACGGGTAGATCGGCTTGTAGGGTCCGCCAGGGTAGGCGCTGCCCGTGTTCGCGGCCTGCAGTGTCTGCGCCGACTTGGACCGCAAACACTCGAGTGATCCCGGACCGGGTGTGCAGCCCGCAGCGAGGCTGAAGTTATCGTATTGGTATTGCGACTCCTTGACCGTCAGGACCGTCGCGAACGAGACGGACTCGGCCGCCGCGGCGTGGAAGAGGCCCGTGTCTTTCCCTCCGTACGCGGCCATCTGGAGACTAATACTTGCTGCGCCTGCTGAGTCGCCTCCTAGAACGACGTGTCCCGGGTCACCTCCGAAGTACTGGATGTACTTGTGCACCCACTCGAAGGCCTTGCGCTGGTCGAGGAGGCCGTTGTTGGGCGTGATTTCGTCCCCGTTAGTGATGAAGCCGTAAGGCCCCACGCGGTAGTTGAAGGTTACGAAGATCATGTTGTGCCCGCTTGCCTTGATCAGGCCGGTCCCGTCGAGGTTGGGGTTACTGAGGGAGTTGAAGCCGCCGCCCTGCAGGAAGACGAAGACAGGAAGCTTCGACTTGCGGGTCGCGCTCGCCGGCGAGTAGACGTCGAGGAACAGACAGTCTTCCGACGTTTTTGTTTCCGATGGGTTGGCATTGGTCGCGAGACATAGTTTACCGTGCTGCGGAACTTCATTTTTAGCCCGGTTCTCTGAGGTAGGGGCGACGAGTAGGTGTATGTGAGTATATGAGATAGCTTCATGTAGGTAGTTCATACTTCATTTGCCAACTGCACACCATCAGCACAGGAGGGGTCCTTAGGCGGCGCGAATCGCAGGTCACCAACAGGCGGTGCAGCATAGCGAATTCCTAACCATCGCACGATTCCATCTTCCTCGTTAAGAAGACCGGTATACTTGTTGCATTCCGTGTCGACAGTCAACGAGTTATTAGTAGCAGCAACGATGGCAAGATGGGGCACTAAGGAAACAGCAAGCAGGGCCAGCCAGCGCCCAGCGCGGGTCGTCATGATATTAAGTCAGTAGAGACCCCTAGGGCCAATAATTTGTCTCTTGTGTTCAAGTCCAGAGCCATTGTTTTTTTTTTTTTTTAACCGCTGTCGCAGTGGACTTGCCCGTCGATATATAGACACGGCCATATGCACGTAGGGATGGTACGGGACGGTAAAGGTAGGTAGGTAACGAATGGAATTCGCGGTCCCATTCCATTCCATTGCAACAGGACCCAAATGCACCACTGCAGTGCCCTTACGATCCACCAACGACGCGACCTCATGATCCCGTCTTTTTTATCTTATGTCTGTCTTTCTTTTACTTTTCTTGCTTCCTTACTACTCCAAACCATGTGCATTTCTCCTCTTACTGACCACTCCCGTCCTGCAATCGCTGCGTGATGACTTCACCAGGGCTCACATGGTACTAGTGCACCACCTCACTCGTATCCCCGCACCCATACCAGACCCAAGCATAATTTTTCCCCAACACGTGTCAGCCCGAACAAACCCTTGTCCGCCTTGTTAGGGGCTTTAAGCGGCAAAATGTACGATAGGTAGGGCGGGTTAGGGAGACGGACCAGGGAGGTGAGATGTCGACTGCCGAAGTCTTGGACTCGAAAGGGCCTTGCATCGGACATTGACATCTCAGCTTACTTACCTATGTACGTAGTAAGTATGTACATAGTATGTGCAGATGCAGTCGGGGTCGGCTTTAAAAAGTCTAACCTTAAGAAGGTATGTAAGCAGATGGCTTGCAGTGGAGGAGGGGGGTCGGATCTTTCACCGATTCGGGTGCCTGGTGGACCAGCTTACCCCGGCAATAAACCCCTGGTGAATGGTAGGTTAGTTGAATGCAACGATAGACAGGGGACATGATACCCAAGTCTAAGACAAATATCTCTTGGGGTACATCAATACCGTAGCATCGAGGCGACAATACAAACAGTCTAGGCATCATCCACGGATCTCGCTGGGCACTCATTCCTGAGTCTCGAACGCCTGCAGTCTAATCATATGACGATGCTCGCAAATCAGAAAAGGGTCAGTCTACCGCGTCAGGTAGCGTACCTTACTGTGGGCGAGATCGCGTGCAGAGTTGTTTGTCATTTGTTGAAAAGTCGTCCTCTACGTAGATACGGCAGTATATCGTTTCTTTTTCGCCCAAATGTCCCGAGGCGCCTATCTCCGGAGAATTGCATTGGTGGGCAATTTGTGGACAATAAAAAAGCCACACGTTCTTTTGAAACATCTTATCCTGACTTGTCAACTCGACGGTTCTGCGCATCACAGTATTGACGTGTTTTTCTCAAGTAATTTTAAATATTCGTACAGCATGCATAACTTTATTTTGTCGCCGGCTTGGTAGCTGTTTTGCTTTCGTGGCTATGGTCCTTTGTTTGTCCGATATATTAGTGTCATATCTGTTGAGTACTCCCTCCCTGACCTACCTTTCACCGGTCCCATATCTCAGAGTGCACTATCCGATTGCTACGTATGTCATTAACTATCTTATCCCACTCAATGTTGACATTACTCTCGTTATGCAAGGACTGGGAATGAAAGAAACGACATCAATCAATAATGAATTCAGCTTTGATGGCCACCAATAGTTGGTAATACCTAGCACATAGCGCGCCATTCAGCGACTCCTACTTCACATCTAATAATATCAATTAGTCATATATTTATATCCCGGATAGTGCCAACTCTCAACTGGGTAAGGCCCGGCAGAAGTGGCACAAAACCTCATCTCACACACCCAGGTACCCGGGTAGCGATGGGGAGGCTCCGGGAGGACAACATAACGACCAATCCTCGATGATAAAAGTTTATATTGAGCTCTCATCTCAGAACTATAAAAAGTCCTGTGTAGCCTCCTTGCCCGGCCTTGGTAAATTCTATATCACTATATCTCACTCCGCCTTTCCACAATTCATTTACTGGTTGAGACTTACATACCAAGCGAGTCAATCATCTTGGAAACCAATACAAACACTCTCATTACCCTCCAATAAGAAGGTTAGTCATATACTTCCCAGGGGGCATAGTAACCGGTAAGAAGATTAATGTGTTTTTAGCCTTGGCTGCCTGGTTGACGGGGTCTTGCTCGCTAAAACACCCAGCATCCCTAGATGACGATGAAAAGTCAGAAGCGAAATAACATAAGTGACAGCGAGATATCGTAACCGTGATATGAATTAATTGCTGCGACCTGGAAAAGCCTGAATTCTCGGGACTGTATACCATTTATCCCTTAACCTTTCGGAACTCACGCCCAGCGCAGTGGAATAATGTTGACCAAGACAAAAATATTGCGGAGAATGAAACTAAGACGATAGCCTACTCCTCATTCTCGTTATAGTCGCGCAGACGGTCCACGCGGCGCCGCTCGTAGTATCTTTAAAGGTCTTCACCTTGGTTACACGGATAGCAATGATATATGGAGCGCTCTCCTTGACGCATGCGACCGCCTGTTAGTAAAGTCATAGCTCCTGCCTAACTACGATGTATAGTTTTCTATGTGTAGCCGCAATTAACCGGGTTAGTATCACCACTTGTGCCCTTTTGCGAATAAACAAGCTCTTAGCGATATTAAGGGTATTAACAGGCGCTCATGCTCATGAAGTATGCATACACAACATGGATCCCCGAACAAGTAAATAGGATAAGACCTAGGTATGAAAAACGTTGTTAGAATAAGGGGCACTGCTGGTATGGATATCTGTCACGGTTTTGTTCCGGACTACATCTATCCCTATATAAGTAGGTATAGGAAATCTCCGTTTCTCAAAGAAACATTTCCTCCTTGTGCAATAATAATAAGTCGTCAGCCCATGAACCTTGGCTCCTGCCTCTCCTGTAGCTCGTAGCTGCACTGGAAGCTGGATATCTAGAAATGTGAGGATACCAAGTCACTACCTGAAGATGGGAAACGGGGACCAGAATGGGGTTATTGAACCACCTACCTACCTATGCCAAATCTCACATAGTGTTAGGGCCGTATATGCCTACATAGAGATGTGGCCTCACATTGTAGTCACCACTAGGTACCAAGCCTAGTAGTGTAACATAAGCACTAGAGAAGATGGGAGTCAAGCTCGATCAATCTTCCGAGCTGGACACGAGCCGCTGGTGCAAGAACCCAAATACAAGTTTCATTTTTTTCTTCCAAAATTGCCCGAGGGACTGGCTTGTGATTGATCTACTACGTCTAATTGTTGTAATTATTATCATTACTGTAGGCACATATCGGCCTTTTCCCCTTTCCCTTTCCCTTCCCCCCCTTTTTCTTCAGTGTCTTCCCATTACTTGGCCCTAAGCCTCATCAAGAAGTATATATCTCTTCCACCATGTCTTGTCTAATTTTTTCCCTTTTAAAATATTTTACTAGCAATCTATCATCAGTTCTTTTCCTTCCCCTCTTGTTCGCCCATCTGACGTCGTTCAATCTCTCTCAGAACAGTTTGGTGCCAGAAGTAGCGGATCACAAATCTCCCACTCCTTCTTCTTTAGTAGCAACAGCGCCACCAAAGCTCTCGTGAGCCGACGGCGCAGTAAGCGGGGTAGTGCAAAACATGACCGTAGTCCCTTTGCCAAGACTTTTACCAGTGCTATTGTAGACGCTGTTGCTGTTACTGTCGTCTTCCTTGTCGTTGCTGTCCCAATCACATTGCCATGTGTGAGTGGTATTCAGCTGACAGAAGCCGTAGATATTCGCGTTGAGATCGGAGAGGCCGTATTCGGTTGAGGATTCGTCTGCTTTGAATACAACTAACCATAGCCAATTTGTCAGTGAGTTTAAGGTCAGAATAGTTGAAGTCATTGGGTACAAGTATAAGGAGGGGATGACGAGTTATGGAGGGGAAGGTGAGAGGGAAAAGGAGGGAAGATAAGGAAAGGAATCAATGAAATGAGGTCAAAGGGTGTATTCTTACAGTAATGACCCATGGAATTATGCCACTCAATCAACATCGGGTTCAGCGACGACCCTACCACGCGGATCTGTCCCCGGACTTCCCGGACCGTCGTCATCATCTCGGCTTCTTCGACCTGGACACAGCTTGGGGTTTCATTGAGAAATTGCCAGCCGGATACTGGAATTTCAAACAAAGATGATAGACGTTAGTCGGCGGTCAAGTTCTTCGTTTGATAGACTATGACAGACATGGCCGGAAAGAGAGGGAGGAGGGAACCGGGAGTGCGTCTGGATAGGTACAACGGACAGCGACAACCGGAGAGGAAGAGGAGGTAGAAGCGAGGAACGAATTGCAGAAATGTGAGTCTGAGCCTATGAGAGGTACGTATGTACTTGCAAATACTAAAAGCAGCAAATAGACGCCTAACGCGCACAATTTTGGGTAGCTAGGTAGGTAGGTAAATACTCACAGACATCACCATCCTCACCCCGAACCTCGAACCGGTAGATATAGAAATCCGCCACGGTGATCGTCACCAGGAACGTAACCACAAAGGCGAGGACGAGAGGGCAACTCATCGTGGTGACTAGACAAACGGACTCCTTCTTGGACCGCAACCGGTCAGCTCTCTCTCTCTCCGATAGCGTTGGCCAGATGCTAAAGCAGATTGAGTAGATAGGTAAGTACACGTATCGCAGAGTGTACGTATCCCTCTTCCCTTTCTTCCTTGTCCTGGGTGCACGCATGAAGTGAAGGAGAAAGTAAAGTAAAGTAAAGTAAAGCAAAGTACCTCCTCAATACAAGCAGTTTTTTCTTCTCTTTTCTCATTTTTATCATCCCTAATTTCACTATACAATATAAAAGTAAGAAGAAAAGCGATGAGTCACAGATCATTCCTCTTACCCAGTCTATCCGCTTGTGTATCCTAATTAATACATGTGTACCTACCTACCTACCTACTTTACGCACCACAGAATGACAGGTTACTTGAAGGCTGCCTAGGAGGCATGTACAACCTACTAGTCAGGTAGGTAGTGTACAGCTAGCTCGTTCAGTCTAAAATTCCTTGCTCAACTTGACTTACGATAAAAGGTCTAGCGATAAGCATATGATATGTGCTGCTCGTACGATACTCCTGCATAATGATGATGCCGGACTTGTCCTGAGTTGTACAGGTGACGTTACTTGCTGCATTCGGAATATGCCCATGCCAAAGAATTGGACGCCTTAGGGTGATTATAGAGTATTTCTGCGTAGAGCATACAAGAGCCAAGAAGTATCCTTGTGTTTAAACCTACGATGGGCCCATGACTACCCGGGCATAAAAGTAAGGACCGTATCTTTGCAGCTTGGTCTTGCAAGTACCAGTGATGACGGTTGATTAGCTCTATCTGTTGAGTCTAGAGTACATAATGCTAACCGCCTTTTTTTACTCTTCTGGGCCATCCATGCCGGGGCCTGGACCTCCTTGTCGGCCCATCTGCCGAGCCTTCAACATCTCGTCGCAAAGCAGCAGGTTTGACGCAATGCTCGACGAAGAAGCAATGCAGTTCCGTAGCACTCTGAACGAGTCATAGACACCTTCAAGCGTCGGGTCCATAGGCCCACCTGTAACTAGGTCAAGGCCGACAATGTTGCCATCATCGTACTCATCTTGGAGAGAAGCCACTGAAAACATAGTCAGTACGAATCAAGAAATGTCGCTTTCACTTTGTACTTACGTGCGTCTTGGATGTCGTGACCAGCATTCGCTGCCAGCGTCTTAGGAATAATCAAGAGCGCATCAGCAAATGCTTCGACACCCCACTTCGCCTTGCCTTTCACGGTCTTCTTGAAGCTGTCACCCTTCAAGTGATTTGCGCAGGCGACTTGGAAGGCACCACCACCAGGCACTACAGACTTGTCCACAATCATGTTGTAGACACTGCGAAGACCGTCTCTCACAGCATCCGTAATCTGGGTGATAGTGTGTGCGTTCGGGCCCTTGATCATCAGAGTGACAGACTTAGGATCCTTGACTTCTTCGATAAAAGTGTACTTCTCCTCTCCGAGCTGCTGTTCATACACTAATCCGGCCCATCCAAGAATGTCGGGTGATAAATCCTCCACGCTGTTTTGAGCAACGCCGCCGCAAATAAGCTGTAATCGCTCCATGTTTCTCCGCTTAGCTCTCCGAAGAGCAAGAATGCCGTTCTTAGCTAGGACATCTAAGGAGAGAGGGTCAATACCCTTCTGGTTGATAACAACGAAGCTCTTCTTGGGATCATTGCCGCAGACTTCCTTCTTCAATTCTACAATCTTCTTTAACTTGGCATCGACGAAGCGGCGCTCGCTCTCAACCAACTTATCGCGTTGCTCCGCACTGGAGTAGAAGAAGCTCGAGTTGATCTCGGTCTTCTCGTACTCTAGACTGACGTTCATAGTCAGGATGTATGCATTTTCTACCCGCTTTGGCATATCTGGATGTCTGGCACCGTGGTCGAGGGCCAAGCCGCGGATGAGCTGGGTATCGGAGGCTGTGCGGTGCTGCATCTTCATGATTTCTACCATGTGGAGATCGGGCTTTGCGGGGGCTTGGTAGATCGCTAGCACAGCGTCGACAATATCAGGGGTGAGCTTCTTGGCTAAGCTGGCATTCAGCTTCGTGGAGAGGGACGTCCGAGCTACAGACAGCAACAGCTCCCGGTCAACTTCTTTGGGAAGCTTGAATTTGTCGAGGAACTGGGTATCTTCCGTCAGTTGCGCATATAGAGTAGGGCATGTATATTGCATCGTAATCGCACCTTAAGAGCCTCGTTCTTTGCGATCTCGAAGCCGTCCGTTATAATACGAGGATGTAAACCCTCGGCAATATACCTATCTGCTTGCTTCATCAACTCCCCCACCAGCAAGACGACAGAGGTTGTGCCGTCTCCACAAATATCGTCTTGCGCTGTTGCGGCGCGGGCAATCATAACAGCGGTGGGGTTTTGTATTTGCATTTCTCGTAGGAGGACATTGCCATCTTTCGTCAGTTTGATCTGGAGGAGGCGGTCAGTTCCGAATGGGTTCGTCGGAGCGGCGAGGCAGGAAAGGAAGCTCGAACCTGTCCAGAACCATCTACCAACCTGTAGATATTGGGAAGTAGCGTCAGTATCTCTCACTGTACATAAGATCAAAAGTCACAGTACTGGATAGCATACATCTTAATGGTCCCTAGGGGGCCGAGATTGGACTTGAGAACATCTTGTAAACCTTCTCCCGCACTGATGTTCACGCGGAGAGCTTCGCCCCGCCGCTACAAGGATACCAACGTTAGCAAGGGCAATTTGACGGTGGGTGTAATTTAAATATTGACGAACCCGAGATTCGGCTTTGGGGTTCAGAAGCTGTGCAGCAGACATGCTATGTGAGTAACAGAAAGATACAACTTCCAGCTATTGTCGTCGTAGGCCGTGCTGAATGTGTTCGATTTAGCTAGGAGCAAATAATAAGGGTCGGTTCGTTGGTTATGATGATTTGGGATGGGGGAGCTTCTTCTGAAGGGTGGGTCGAACTTTTTTTCTGATTGTCGATTGTTGACTGTAGCCTTGAAGCGGGCCTGTGTTTTGGGCTTTGGAGGGGTCTGCAGCAAGTATTCATCCCACTATTTGCTGGGGTGCAAGCTGCCACCACCTGCCAGAATAACATACAATGAATCCTGGGTATGTACAGATGTATCTCTGCCTCTGGTCCATCCTAATCGGGAAACTTCTTTTTCATAATATTATACTTCAATTTGAGCATAAACTTAATGCTAAATATACAGTGTCAAGTCACCTGATTACTGTGTGTTACACGGTGACGTACTTCGTTCATGTGGAGGTGGCTGCAGACAATAGGTTCCTACCTAATCTGTGGCTCAGCTCAGGCCTCACCTAGACCATCCAAGCCTGGGGTGTCCCGATATGGGCAGGAGGCAATCAAACCCCAATCTCATTTCCGTCTTACACCCTTTTTATAATAAACAACATTGACCACGCGCTTAAGTGTGCTTGTCTCTTCCCTCGAGTGACCCTATGAAGATGATGCTATAATCAGTCATGTTGTTCCAAAACATCTTGTCGTTTCTTTCCTTCCCTGCCGTCCCGCAGGCTGGACTAGGCTCAGACGGTGTAAGACAGGTCGCCGTCATCGGTTAGTACTCATTCGTATATGTACTTCAATTTTCTTTGGGTGAGACCGACCAGACATACACATGATACTGCTATACGTCTGTAATCTCATATGTTGTTTTGTTTTTTATTTTTCATATGCCGTCTCCCCTTTCCTTCTTCAATTACAAGCATTTACTCTTATAACCTTTATTGAATGCCCGTAAATTCTAAACACGTTCACAGGAGCCGGAGCAGCCGGATCGTCAGCGGCGTACCACCTCCAAAAATACGCCAATGAATCTGGTATCGCCCTCAACGTGGCGGTGTTCGAGAAGACGGCCCACATCGGCGGCCGCACCCTCACCGTCAATGTCTATGATGACCCGGCCGAGCCCATGGAACTCGGCGCGTCCATCTTCGTGGACGTGAACTACATCCTGTCCAACGCGACACGTGACTTCGGCCTCACGGTGAAGACGCCCGGCCCCGATGGCGAAGGGGTCTTGGGCATCTGGGACGGGGACTCCTTCGTCTACAAGCAGGACTCGAGATCCTGGGACTGGGTCAACCTGGTCAAGCTGTTCTGGAAGTACGGTACCGCGCCTTACTACACGCGCAAGCTGGTACAGAACACCATCGCCACGTTCCTCAAGCTTTACGAGGAACCCTTCTTTCCATTCCGGTCTCTGTCGGACCGGGCGTTCCAGCTCGACTTAGTCAAGATTACCGGGGTGACCGGAAAGCAGTTCTTGGAAGCCAATAAGGTGAGAACGAGAACCCCCTCGGTGTAATCTTCTCCTCATTTTACGGGAATAAGCTAATGAATGACGTACATACATAGCTCAACGGTGCTTTCGCTCACCACATCGTACAAGCCAGCACGCGCGTGAATTACGCCTCGAACCTAGAGTTCATCCACGGGCTAGGCACCATGGTATCGCTGGCGCCGGAGGGCGCGAAAGCCATTGAAGGGGGCAACTGGCAAATATTCGCCAACATGGTGAAAGCGTCGCAGGCAAACGTGCACCTAAACACAGCCGTGACGAACATCGCTTTGCTGAGCGGCAGCGATCGGAAATACAAGATCACCACAGCGTCGACGACAGAAACGTCCGATCCCGAGCTACAACGAGAGAAGGGGAAAAAGGCACCATCTCACCACCCCGTCTTATTCGACGACGTCATCATCGCCACACCCTTCCAATACGCCAACATCAGCACGGGCGCAGCAGACCTGCTCCCGGAACCCATCGACATGATCCCCTACGCGACGCTACACGTGACGTTATTCGCCTCTCCCTACAAGTTCAGCCCGGCCTTCTTCAAACTCCCGCCCGGGTCCGAGGTCCCGGACTCTGTCCTCACGACGCTCGGCGCGGACGAAGAGGCGAAGCCGGGACGATCGGGCGCAGGGAAAGTAGGCTTCTACTCCGCGACCCTGCAGCGCGTCGTCATCAACCCGCGCACGCGGAATTCGGAATACGTGTACAAGATCTTCTCGCCCGAGGCCGTGACGTCGGGTTTCTTGTCCGAGCTCCTCGGCGTCGAGGTCACTGACTCCTCTCTCACGCGTTTCCGACCCCAACCCCAGTCCCAGTCTCTGGTTAAATCCGAGTCCGAATCCAGATCTGACGGGGCTGGAGCTGAAGCTGAAGATGTCGGTGTTACCGATGATCATGATACATCCAACCAAAATGGCCGTGACGACGACTCGGTCGTAGAACCCATCTCATGGTACCACGCTGCCGTGTTCCACCCGTACCCGCAGAAGCAGCCCCGCATCACCTTCCAGGACCCCGTCTTGAGGGACGGCTTGTACTACACCTCGGGCATCGAGAGCTTCATCTCGACCATGGAGACCAGCGCATTAATGGGCATGAATGTTGCGCGATTAATTGTTGACGGCTACGCCGGGATCACTCGCTCGCATAATCAGACTGTCGAGTCCTCTGTATCTACGACGCCTGAGCCCGAGGAGGAACAGCAAAATGTCCTGGTGCAGCAGGAGACCGCAGAAGATCAGAACCGTTCGGTGGAGCAGGCAGGCGAGCTCTGATGGTTTAGCGAATGAATTTCAAACCCCTTAGAATGACTGATTACTGTTATAATAATACACTAATAATACACGAACTCTGGCCTGGAGTGAAATAAAACCTTAGAAAACAAAGCACTCTAACCCTCACTAGGCCCCTTATACCCCCGCTCCGCCAGCCATAGCCGAGACACCTACCACCACCACCGTCCTTTTACACCATTTCCGCTCCATTCGCCGCTCCATTCGCCGCCCCATTTGACAATGCTGAGTGGTCTCGTCTACTAGCCAGTAACTCCGCCGCTTTCCTCGCCGATGTCCTCGCCACCTTTGCCTCCGCATCCGCCTTCGCCTTCGCTGCCGCCTTCTTCATATCCGCCTTCTCTCGATGGATTTTGTCTCTGACGCCTATCTTCATCTTAAGGCTCTTTTCGTGTGTTTCCCGGTGTAAGACGTCGCTACGTTTTCTGTGCCGGAGGTTTAACTCATATATTCCCGACTTCACCAGTAAAGCCGTGGAAGCTTTGGTGGAAAGAGACCAGACTGATGTGCGCACCCACGCGCTATAGGCAAAGATCAAGCTGATGAAGATAACACCGGCTGAAATTAGGACTATATGATGCGAGTAGGCGATTGCCAGGACATTAGCCGTCAAGAGATTCCGTAGACGAGACATGAGACCACCGACTTACAAATGTACAGGAACTGATCCCTCAGTTTCCAGTCGTCTCCAAACTCCCGGTTATTCATGCCAAAAACGCTGGTTAGGAATGAGAGAGGCAACTAGTTGGCGCTCAGTGTTAAATCCCTGATCATCAACGAATTGTGAGGTGCTTGGAACCAACTTACGAAGACGATGGTAGCGAGGGTAAAAACCATGATAGATCGGCTCTGTTTGATAGATTCATCTGACTGCTTCACGGCCTGCCATGCTTGAACAACGCTAGCTTGTTGTTGTTTCATACTGAGTAGATGTCGAACCTGCTTCTCGGTCAGTGGGGTATCCCTGCATCCGAGAAGTCTCAACTTTAAAGGAAGGAGATTCCTACATCTTCCGCAGCGTTCTTTGCGCTTCTCCGTAGTGCCTCAAGGTCCTTAACATGGCAATCTACCCTGTCTTGACATTCACTGGCTCTGAGTTTAAAGGCTTGGAAGTCGGCTTGCGCCTCGGTCAGCCCAGTTGACGAGTTAGCCTGGGACGATCCGGATGTCTCGGCCTCTGTGTGCTGGGAGGGTATTCGGAAACTGCTCTGAGGTGGCCCACCACGCTTCAATGTGTCGCCAAGATGGTCGTCCGGATCGAGTATGTGTTCAGCTTGCTCGATAAACTTTCTGACGATCTCTTGATGAATGTTGGCAATATGAAGCATGATATCCAACTCTTCGATTACGTCGCCCACTTCGCGCTCTAGTCTTCCCTCGGGGTTAATATCAAGTAGGGTTATATGAAGATCTGTAGTATCCGGATAACCCTGAGACACAAATATCTTTCGGGCCTGCTCAGTCCAATCCCAAAGTCGTTGAAATGCAAGGGTTTGTTTAAGCATCTTCAATTGTCAGATAGTTCCTCAGATAGCTCCTCTCCATTGGCCAGATTACTTACAATGTTACCAATTGCTTTAGAAAACTCGTCAATCACTTGCGGTTGCCTGTCTGGTGACTTGGCTTGGTCGAAAAACGTCTTCGTGCATTCGTCCAGAATGATGATGGCCATCTCAAAGACTGTACGTACTGAACAAGGACTGAGGGTATCTAGCCTGGTCCTGATTGATTTATGTATGCCGGAATAGTCCTGTTTATTGGCGCCGTATCTTTTAGGAAAGGATGTAATTATCGTCTTCCCATCCAAAACCCACATCCAAAGTTGGTCTACCATGACCACCCTGGAGACTTTCTTGATGCTGGTTTTACAAGGGCGGCAGTCTCTGCTCCTGTCACTTAAACCTTCATGGTCTGGCCACGTATTATTTTCTTGGTCGTATCGATGGAAGTCTTCGGGCTTTGCCGTCGTGCCCCGGTATACCACCTGATCTATGTCACGCCTCTTGGTGGACCGAAGAGTCCAATAGTAACTTTGATCGAGTGTCCGACGAGGGTGGATTGGCGGATCCAACGGCAGGTATTCTCGCAGCAGTGCTTTGTCTCGATATGTTGTCATACCTTCATAGAGGTCTGCCGCAGCTAGGAAGTAACAAGCTAGGGGTCTCTTGGGTTCCAACCTGGAGAATGACCGGTCCATGTTGCTCCTCCCATTTGTTGTAGCATCAACGACGTTCTCTACGGTTGACAGGTCCTGGTCAGAAAAGCCCGTAGCGCTGTATACCATGGTATTCCCATTGGGCCGTGAACCTTCCGGGGCATGGGCCGCTCTGAGCTGATTTTTTTTGTAAATTTCCTTCCAAGCCTTCTTGTCGGCCTCTATAGCCCTTATTTTTTCAATCTCAGACGCAAACTGTTCCCGCTTTCTTGAGGTCTCCCAGTGTAAGTACGGCATCTTCCCATGCGTAAGTTAGTGCGTATTTTGAGTGGGAAAAGAATAATGTTTGTGATACATACAAACAAAGCGATGTTTTTCGGTGCAGGGTCTACCGTGTCGACAGCTTTGGTAACACATCAGCAATCCCACCCCAGAGAAAGACAGGAATGGTTTCCAGCCTTACATGATGAGATAGTTTCACACATCGGTGACATGTACCTTGCATGTGCGGGCGAGCTCGAGTCGCCGTGTAATTGACCACGCCAGTACCGTTCTTGCAATAGTGTGGAAGTTCTGGTTTTCCGGGGCCGCTGAAATTGCCGGTTCATTGCAGTGAGATCTGGTAGTGGGTCACCGAAGTACTTCGCTATCGCCATCTTGAAAATAATTAACGAAGATACAGGTTCTGGGTCGTATCATCGACATACCTCAACCCACTAGAATGCATATTATATTAATCACCCCCGTCCACATTCAGTACACATGCGTGAAGTGACTGGTAGAAAACCGGGTACTTACAATCATGTTATTAGATGGGATATGAAAGTATTTAAAACGGCCAGACTTGACATCATGACCTCCATGAATTAGCTGGTCTTCCGGGTTCGGAGTCCGCTCATACAGGAGCTTTTCGATAGTAGTTTTCTGATTAGGAAATTTACCCTTAATCCTCGGATCAGGATCATTGGACCCCCAATAGTTTTCGAACTGAATTATGGGGACGGAAATATCGTTCTCAAGCTTATATGTTGGTGTGCTCTCGCCAGTGGTACTGTCTCTTTGTGTCGGCTCAGGAAGATCTGGCTTGCCTTTTGACACCCTCCATTCCTTCCAAGCCCTTCGGCTTTCTTCGAGATTTTTTATGAGAGATCTATCAGGATTTGGAGTGGAGTGCGTCTCGGCACCGGTCTCTGATAGGGCTTTACGCAGAATGGCGACACGTTTCACCTCGCGTTGCACATTATTTTCCCATCTACCTCTCAAGTTTTCGACAGTCTCAAGTGCATTCGTAGCGCCAATGCCAGTCTGATACTCCACCTCTTTCTCCCACAGCTTATTCGCGTCGGTAAAGAACGTATCTCTCTCACAGATCTTTATGCACCCAAAGTAATGGGCTATTCCATCCGTAATGCCACAGCCATGGTCTTCGGCACTCAGGCAGGTTGTTGTTGACTGGTACTCGAGGGCCGGGTGTGCTAGTTCCGGGCTACGATTATTTTGCGGCCGTGCCGCAGTTTCCTGACTCATTGTAGCTGACGAGAAATTCAAATTATGTTGACCTACGTATTAAAGCAGAAGGCTAGGTCCATACATTCCGGGTCGGAAATCGAGGGCTTCTTAAGCAGCAACATTGGGGGCGGCAGAGCCTCATGGGCCATCATGAACGCTCTCTCCATGTTGGCTCACCTAAGATATTCAGCTGGGTTATCTTCCCTGCACGTGCTGAGAAACGTCGAAAAAGGAGCTGTGCCACTTGCGGATTATGGCAGATATCCGTACTATGGATGCACAAATTGGCCAATGATAGGGCCGCGATCCAGGCCAGAGTCGATCCGTGCAGATTCCTGAGCCAGTGACAAAGGATGACATAAGATCACGATCTATATACAGAATATTGGAAGCCAAATTGAATTCTCCCTAGGATGACAGCGAATAATTCTGCCGCTCGACGCTGAGAGGCGTTGCACTGGTGCGGCTGTCGTGCATCTTCTCCAACCGCCACAGCGGTTCGAACCCCTCCGTAGACTGGCAGTTTATGAGAGCCCGTACAAGAGAAGTACTGTGACAGGAACATAAGAAAAGCTTCACATTACCCGTATACGGAAGAAAAGGTCCGTAAGTCGATATCCAAGATAGCTACGCGCGAAGAGATAAAATGGAAGCCCAATTGAAACAAACCAGAAAATGAAAGTACGGCAAGAACCTCTTCGTGGTGGTGTCCCTGCTTCTTGCTTCCGGGCGGGGCCAACCTCTGAATCTTTGAAGAGCCGGCTACCAGGTATCTTTTGAGCCCTAGGATACAGATGCCCATTTCCCGCATCACCCTACGTTCGTGCCTACCTACAGGTCATAGATACTAGGTAGGTACGTAAACCGGGGACTCCGCCAGCCTGCTTCCAATTACCCTATAACTATATATGCGGGTATGTATGTATGTATGTATGCACTTACAGGAATCGTGCTTTCGCATCTAATTGCCTTCTTCTGAGGCCAATCGCCGATCAGTTGGGTGGCTGTCTGTTGATGCGGCTCGAAACACCATGTAAACTTAGGTCGGTAGTTAAGCTATTAAGATATTATCTATTAACTTTGGAGCAAGCGTTGATACCAGCCTGCCTACCTTGGCTAGATGTATACTGAGCAAATACATGGTACTATGAGTCCTCCAAATCGATCAATTGATTGCATTGCTGCCTTTTTCTACATTTGAACGGTACTTCCAGCTGTTTAACTACAGGGTAGGATAGGCCTCGCGCGTCATTTCTTCAACAGGCTGTACATGGATGCCGCTCTACATTTCGGCGTTTATCGTAGGTCCCCGAGGCGGGGTGTCTTTCGAGGTGAAGTAGGTAGGTAGAGGGGTAGGTGGGGAGGCGAGCTGAATAAAAAGAAATAGAAAACAGAGAGAGAGAGATACCGTATAGCTACACTTGCATCTTACAACGGCTATCCGGCCGGGGATCGGGATGTATTAGAACAGGTCGCGACTCTGTTATGTTCGCTGGTTTTGCCGACCTGGAGAGCCCAGAATAGAATTTATTCCATTTCCCTTAGAGAAGCTCCCTGGATAATCAAAGCTTGTGCTAAAGTGCTTCGGTATGTATCTATTGGCAGATAGCTATAGCAAGGTGCACATGAACCTAGATGTTTCATTAGCAAGTTGCCTGGAAGAAAAAGAAAAGCCTTCAATCTTAAAAATTGTATTTTTAGCGTCTTGATCATGCCGACGCTAGGTACTTAGACCGCCGCACTGGAGCACCAGACTCTGAGTTCATTTATAGATGTAGATATTCATCTTTACTTAGGAAAGATACTGGGGCCGGCGACAAGGTTCCCACTCCTTAAGCACAACCCAATGCTCACGGTAGTCGAGCATGCTCGGAGCGGCCTTGAACTAACCCAGCGTCTGGTCTTTGTCGTCTTATTACAACCAATCAAGTATCGATCGACCTGCTTCGGCATTTACTCACCTACCTACTTACTTAACCTATAGGTACGCGTATTCTTTCTAACGTGATTGAAATTACGCTTGGGACCGGCATCAGCCGCACGTCGTAGGAATTGAACATACATACCACAATACCCACTTACCACGGTTAGTACCTACCTGATAAGGACTAAGGTGGATGGGTGGGGGCGGACTTGGGTTGTAGACTGAGTTCCCTTACCTACCTGTCCAGGCAGGGGCTAGTGTAAATCCGGCTCGCTCCTAGAAGGATCAGATCTAAGGAATAAAGTTTATTTTCGCTTCTGTCCTCCCTTTACGTCTTGGTGTAGAGTTATTATTTAGGCCCCCCCGGGTAGGTACCTATTTGCATGATGGTAGGTCCCTGGTCATGTCGAAGGAGTGCCGAGACGTTGTAATTACGAGGGAGCTGTTACATCTTAGTGGTGGTTGGGCACGGGAAAGGGTCCAAGATTAGATGTTGGATGTTCTTGACCAAGAGTTGCTGCACTACCGAGACCAGCCCCGGACAATGTGGTGCTCGGGGTATGGCTGCAGTACCGAAGAAGCACCGGATACACAAGTAAGCTTGTCGCGGAGAAAAGTTAGAGGCAGAGGCAGAGGTAGAGAGACTGGCATGTCTACCATGTGACACTAAGTACAAGAAGGACGGAGTAGGTAGTATTATATTGCGTTGTAATGAACAGGGGCCCCAACATCAATGACGAATACTTCACATTCATTGCAGAAAAGTCTCAGAGCGTGTTCGAAGATTATGTCTTCTATTTACATCTTAATAAAAGTATATACTTGAAGAGTAAATATGTACATGCAAGTAAGAGGGCATGCAGTGGATTTTTGACGTAATTTAGCGTGGCCCATCATCCATTCGTAAAAATTTATTCTTAACTTAACTGCAGCCAGCAGCGCCGGCCGGGTCAGTGCCACAGGCCGTATCGGGGTAATAGCCACGGTCATAAGCGAAGCTGCACAGGCCGGTGTAAGCGCAGCGGTCAGACAAGCTGGTCAAGGGATAACCCTTCTTGCCGGTGGAGGGCGGCGGGCTCACGGCAGTTCCGGTCTGTGTGCAAGTGCAGACGTCCGAAGGACAGTAGCCATAGTGGCAGGCGAAGTCGCAGAGACCCAGGAAGTTGCCGTTACCCGTGCCCTTGATACAAGCGCTACCACCGCTGCCACCACCGTTACCGCCACCACTGCCACCGCCGTTGCCAGGGGCACCGCCACTTGAGCTGCCGACCCATGCGTTCCAGTTCACCAGTCCGTTCGTGCAGGATGTGGTGATAGACGCGCCGTTGACCTGGGCAATGGTGTTACCGTTGCGAGAGATGGTGACCGTAACCACACCGGTGTTGCCGTTGAAAGGAACGCTACCGTGATAGATGCCAGAGCCGCCAGCAGGGGTGTTCTCCCAAGTGCCTTGCTGGGTGGCGCCACCAATCGAGACAGTAACCGTAGCGGAAGAACCGAGCAGTGCCGAGTAGAAGACTCTATCCTGGGCAATCGCAGAGGGGGGGAAGGTTTGCTGACCATCTCCGGGGTTGTTACCGGTAACATCGCCAGCGCTGCATGCCGTGCCAGGGTTGCGGCGGTACCAGGTGGTGAGGCCTTCTTTAGAAATGGTCGCAGCGCCGGTCTTGTATTGCTGGATGAGGTAAGGCAGGAAATCTCGCCAACCGTCGTGCGGCATGTTCTCGACGTAGTTAAAGGGGGCATTTCCGTTGGTGGGTCCGAAGAGACCGAACTGGGACTCGTACAAGGGGCCGATATAGTGCGACTCGCCAAAGTCGTTCCAGGTGATAATTTCGACAAGGTCAGGCTGGATATCGAGAACCTGCTGCCAGCGGTCGAACCAGAGGTCGTCGCCGCGCCAGGTCCAGTGCTTGTTGTAGCCCGGTAGGTCCGTGTAGAACCACGGCGAGACCGGCATCATGTACGGCTTACCGCCGAGGGCGCTCTTGTATTGCTTGTCGATGTCGGAGCTCATGTCGTTAGGACCAGCGGGCCATGCGGCCCAGCTGAAGAGACCATCCACAACACCGGTGTTAGCAGCTCCCTGGGGCCCAAGGGAGGAGTAGTCAGGCATGAAGAAGGCGCCTGTGGAAGACTTGATATCGGGCCAGTCGTTAATGTTGCTTGTGCCTTCAAAGGTGGAGACGAGAGGCTGGCTTCCCTGTTTCCAGTAAGACCCGCGGCCCTTATAGTTGTTGATGTAACTGATAACATCATTCTTGTTCCATGCGCCCCAACCGAGGTAATCGAAAGAGAAGAATAGCTTGAATCCCTTGGCGTCGGCGGCTGCGAACGCCTTCTGGACGGAGCCAGGGTTATTAGCGGTATCGCCGGCAGCAATGTTCAGAGCGAAACCATCGATTCCGGCTGCTTGTGCAATGGCGATATCGGCTTCCCAATCAGCCTGCGAGAAGGCGGCCACATTACCGACAATGTAATGAGCAAAGACGGCCTTGGCCTCGACCAAGGACTTGCCCAGGAGGACAGCCAAGATCGGAATGAGCTTCTGGAACTTCATTTTCGCTGGTGACTTAAGAGAAGTTGAAGGGGATGGTGATCATGGTCAAAGTCAGAAAGGAAAACGGGGGCGGCTGCAATCATTATATACACTTGCCCATACGGTATACTAGAACTCTGTCCTAGACTAGGGGCTGGTTTGGCCGAGCCGCCGAAAAGGTGGCAACGAAGTCTCTCAATGTGCCGAAGGAAAGGGGCGACAAGAGGCAGCATAACGCGAATTAGAAGCCTAACCTAGAACTGATTGTCCAGGTAAGCTCGGCTGACTGACCTGCCAAGAAGGGATAGGCCGTTAAGCTATGGCCTCGCACACGCCAGCCTAGCCTAGGTCCGTTTAAAGCTTAGGCCGAAATGAAGTTACATCGGCTGACAATGCAACCAGCTGTTTTAACTAGGTAGAAGAAGCTACAGTAGTGCAAGTATGGCTTTGGGTCGTGTCGGCACTACCTAGGTAAGCTATTGTGGCATGATACAGCAACGCTGTGGCCTGGGGGGAACAGATGCAGGAGCTACCTAGGTAGGTAGATGGCGCCATCCTGGCGGATTGCGGCTACCTAGTACCTACCTAGGTACACAGCAGCTCGGTAGCAGCACAGATTGCATATTTTTGGGCATTTTGTGGCGCCTCAAACCTACCAAACCATTGCAGTAACTTCTTCGCTTCTTAAAATAGACTCCAGGGCTGTTTAAGTCTGTAGATTCCAGGCACGGCTGCAGCCGGCGTAATTTGACTGGTCTGCATGATAATGAGTAAGTTACCCATGCTAACATCCATTCCTTACTTTAGATACGTAATACCTACAACCGTACTTTGATAGTTTTCACATAGGTATGCTATATTTGCCTAAGGTTAGGTATGATTAAGTGCAACCTGAAGCCGTATTGGTTCAACGCCGCCATGCAGGTACATTATTAGACTTGGATGGTCGAATGGTCGAATGGTCGAATGGTCGACTGCTCGGCTCGGCCAGGAGCCCTCAGTAAGGTCCTCGCAAGAATCATCACGTTCTGTCTTGCCCACCACAACATAGTCTGGTACGATGAATAGAGGTCCACAGAGTGTTGATAAATGGCGAAGCTAGCCAGTAAGTATATGTAGGTAGTCTTGTAGTCAGTGCAAGGTGCCGTAAGCAGCGTTCCAGGCATTTATCAGCAGTAAGACCCTAACTTCATGGACAAATATGCACCCCTACTGTCCGAGCTAGGTTGCATAAGTAGGTAGATGAACACGGCGATGATCGGGACGATGCCCATTCCGACTATGAAAATTCCTTGCTGCTTGCTCCAGCTCTCGATGGTTGTATGTGAGAGGACGCCTTCTCGATTACGTGTGGATCTAGGCTTATCATTTATATCGAGTAGATGGTAACGGGGAAAAGCGGCCAGACTGAACCACCTACCTACATAGTCACTTCAGCCCGTCACTTCACCGGCAAGCGCAAAGGAGGTGCATAAGTAGAGCTTTTCTCGTCGGATAAGGTGTCGGTACTTGGTTTCTTTGCCGTCAGCGCTAGAACCCCGGCATATATGCTTAACTTACCTCACATGACTAAACAGCTAAAGTTGGATGACACCATCATTGATTAGTTGTAAGTATATCGCAGTAGACATGAACAAAAAGCAATGAATCGTAAGCTCTGCCTAGGGACATACTTATCACTTCTATGATAGATATCTTGAATTACTCCCCAGTTTCGTACGCTGGAAGAAAGACTATGAGTTCAAACCTAAAAAGTAAGTAGCTGCTAACACGATATTCAAGCGGAGTGCGGGACAAGACAACACCAAAGTCAAGTAAGTGGTTGTAAAGATCGGGGCACGTGAAACCTAGGAAGGCGAGAAAAAGAAACTGTGCTCCGAATACTATGAGGATGCGAACACATTGTCCGGCTTATGTCTGTAACGGATGAGCTCAGACATCATGTGCCAATGTGGGCTTAGCTTCTAGCGAGAAAACGCCTCGTTCCTTATCCAACTCTTCCATGATTCCCAATATTCCTCGTGCTATAATACGTGAAATGATGTATAGGCACGTTTTGTCGTCAAGCTAGAATAGGATTTGGAGTTGAGCACATTGGTTCCTGGAGCCCTCTCGGCTAGCGCAATCGCTGCCGCAACATTTCGTTCGTCGTTGACGAAAACTATTGGCGGTTACTCCGCATAAAGTAAGACTTGGTCAGAGGATTGATGGCTCCCAAAGAGATATGTATTTCATAATACTCTCTAGCTCTCCCTTCCCTTCTGCAAAGACCGGGTTCTTCGCACACCCATCTACCTAGTCAGACGGGACGCACTGGCTCGCGACTGTATTGGACTTACTTGTCCTCCCTCGAACGCACCTCGCCCGCGTTTGGCGGGAAACAGTCCCCGAGGGTTGTGAGCCTGCTGCATGGACACATAAGGATCTTCTATGAAGAGAAAGTCATGTTTGGTGAATTCGAGTATCCAGGGGAAGATCCTCCCTGCCATGGAAATGTCCCACTTCGTAAGTAACAAAAGAAAGCCTACAATTGCTTGTTCGTGTATTATTTCGAACAATAGCGATAGGGCCTACCAAAACCAACTTGGGCGTCCTGGGGATTTCCGTCGCAGATATAATTTTTTGACCCCGATTGCGTGTGCAGCTACCTCGCCCTTCGCAACCGTGCTTTCTACGATGATGTTTTCATGTCAGCGAGCTAGGCTTGACATGGACCGCCGAGAGACGAAGATATCAATGGCCGTTCTAGTAAACTGTCAGAGGCGACCTACAATGAAGCTACAACAGTTTGTGTATATACTGCCCCGGCGGACAGTCCCGTTTGTCGCCGAGTCTGTACTCATACCGCTTAAGCGCCGTTTTCGTCGCTCAACAAGGTCGTATTCGTCGTGGATGAAGGCTTTTTCTTGCGTGCCTATGTTAATAGGCTTCATTAGTTCTAATACAATGTCTTTAGTCTAACGGGGAAGAGCGTAGTCGAATACCATACGGATATTCCCCGCACCTCCAATGCCAAATGACCAGCGTCGCTCTTTGTTACTCATAGCGTTTTCCGGGGCTTATGGTAAGTTGGGCGTGGACACATCATTTGATATATTATCGGAAAAGTTCTAAAAGGATTTAAATACCAAACTTGGTAGGTGTCCAGCATTTATATCACCTATAAAGGTTACCTGATCATGAAACGATCTGATAAGCAAATCTAAGCTTATTGGTTTATGGATATAGAGAATGTGAAGCAACCCCGTCATCCCGTAGAGTTAGATCGAGGCGATAGGAATAAAGGGTCATCCGATGATAACACATTGCAGCCTCACTCGTTGTCGATCACATGCAAACTGACCGCATGCAAGACGCAACGGTCTTTGGAGTTATAAGGAACATGCTGTACCCTGAACGCAATGTGACGTAGATTAAGGGTTGCTAGAGATTCAGCAGAAACCCTAGGCTGCCCCACAACATATGACTACAGCAGGGGAAAGGTGCTCTAGTAGATGCATTCGGCATTAGTCAGCATACTTGGTATCTAAATATCAGCTATTCCAGTTCGTCATAGGTAAGTAACAAATGTGTACAGCAACAGCGGTTATTGTTGTCACCCGGCAACCCCCAACATGAACAACCTACGATGGCGACCGGCTCGCTCACTCGCTCCCACTCGATAGAGCCCGACATCCGGCTGGAAGACTACTTAGACGACAAACTTCAATCGACAGCGGATTTCGAAAACCTTGCCGGTCTAATTGCCAATGTCGAAGCCCAACGCAGCCAGTTGAAGACACAACTCGACGATGCCGTGCGCGAGCTCGACGATGTCCGTAGTGCGGCCAAAGATCGCCAGGGCGGCCTTGTCCAGTCTATCGAGGAGTTCCATGCGCTTCAGCAAAGCATAGATGCCCGTCTCAAGATCGTTGCCAATTCGACGGCCCCGGATGAAGCTATTCAACGCCTCGAAGAACCCATGAAGCAACTGCACAGAGTCGAGCTGGCATGCAACTATGTATCTCTCCTACAAGATGTCGAGAACATGAGGTTAGAAGCCCGCTCACATCTGCCCCAAAGCCCTAAAGCTGCACTCGAACCTTACACGCGATTAAAACGACTATGTGCACGGCTGAAGGAGCTCCAAGGACCAGCAGACCAAGCTGCTACCCACCTTGTGAGCTATGTTGAAAGTATAACCGGTAATCTTTGGAGGGAGATGAAGAATACCATGTCCCAAGAGATGGAGGCTTTGCTTAAGAAACGAAACTGGCCACAGGACGTCGATACAAACAGTGAGATGGACTCGGAATGGCTCGAGTGTTTTGAAAAGCTCGTAGACCTACAGATTCCCGAAGTAGTCTACTCGGAGAGCGCAGTCACGTTATTGCCGTTCGAGGTGATGGCGAAGCCCTTTGCACAATGGTTCAGGTTCCAGTTCATGGGCAACAACGCGACCAGCAGCCCGCAGTCCTTTGGGACATTCTGTATCCCACAATTTGTATCGCTGATTGACAAGTGGGAGGCCTTCTTCCGAGAGAATGTTGGTCACATCTTATTTTCGCGTTATCGCGAGACGCCGGTAGGAGAAATGTCCATCTACCTCGACCCTGCTTGTGCTCTAGTCACAGCGATGTTACCTGTCATGAGGGAGAAGATCGATATGGTGATAGAAGAAGGCCTCCAAAGCCCCCAATTTCTCAGCAGTCTCATGGTGCAAATCATGAACCTCGACGATGAGTTGCGGTCAAGATTCCATTATGATGGGGGCAACCAGGACCAGGGCTGGCCTGGCCTTGCATCCGAAGTCCTGGACAAGCATTTTGATGTCTGGCTGAAGGCCGAAAAGGAGTTCGCCCTTGAGCGCTTCCGCGCAATATTAAATTCCCCGGATGCGAGAAGCATCGATTACGATTATAGCGTACCCGGTAAGATGAAGCCCACCTTCGGCGCCGTACGCGTAATAGATCTGCTTAAATCTGTTACTTCTCAATACCAACGAGTGCGGCGATTCTCCCACAAGTTGCGATTCCTAATCGACATCCAGTTGGAGATACTAGACGAGTATCATGATCGTCTCAAAGACTCGCTAGATACATATTATACTATAACGTCGACACTTGGTCGAACACTGCATGGCGTCACTAAAGAGCAAGCTGCAGCTCTGGAAGGGACTGGCGCTTTTGAAACGTTGTGCAAAGTTCTCGGAAGCTCTGACCACATCGTCAATACTCTAAAAGACTGGAGCAACGAGGAGGTAAGCACAAATCTAGACGACACTCTACTATCGAATTCGCTGACCACTCTCAGTTTTTCGTCACGTTATGGGAGGAACTGCAAGCGAGGGCACGTCAAAATAGCCACCAGGAGACACTTGCGGGCGGCATGAGCCATGAACACGTCAAGGATCGTATTTCTTCAGCCGTGGGGTCAGATGGAGATTCGGGTATTCTTTTCGATGAGACCATTGCAGCTTACAGTTTCCGTCGTAAGACTGCTGAGGAATACTTGATATCGGCCTTGAACGAGTCACATCAAAAGGCATTCAGGCCATACTTGAGCAAACCTCATTGGGCGACAATAAGTGCCGATCTAAACAGTGAGTAGCCAGCCAGAGTTCAGTTCCCACCCGGTGACATATGCTAAAACTCAGTGCAGCCGACCCTTCCCAACTAGCAATAACACCAGAATTAGACGAGCCTCTGAAGGTTAGCGAATCCGAATCTGCCTCTGTTCGTTCAATTATAGCTAACTCCGCATCAGATTCTTAAACGAAACCTGACATTCCTAGCCACTGCCGTAAGCACGGCGGTCTACAGACGTATCTGGCGAGCTGCTCTCGAGAAAGTGCAAGAAATGCTATGGGGGGACGTCCTCCTGAAGCAGAACTTTACCACGCTGGGCGCAGCGCAGTTCTTCAGGGACGTGCAAACCATCTTCTCGCTAGTCGATAGGCATATTCCGGACGGATCCCTGACCATCATGGGGGCTCTGCAGGACGGCGCGCAACTGTTAAATCTCCCCGTAATACCCCAGTCAGAGAATGGAGAGGACAACAACATGATCACTTTACAACAGGCGACGGATCGCGTGTTCACGGATAATACGGAGGCGAAGAAGGTGCTTGCTGAGTTGCAATTAGAGTGGTTGAATCCTGCAAATGCAAGGAAGATTTTGCAGCGGAGGGTCGAAAATAGCGAATAGCGAATAGTCGTAATGACAGAATATATGCCCTGGTCCATGCAAAGAAACCGCTTCGCGTCTTGTTTGATTCGTCTATCTTAGTCGTGCTCTGTGCTCTATGTTGAATAAATGGTATCCCTGAGAAAGCATAACCAGAAACAACTGGGATGAAAACCTGAAGAGGCTTTTGTGACTTCCCACTTCGTCTATGGAGAAAAAGATCAAACGCCAGTAAATGTAGTGGTACCCCAAGTAAAAACAATCCTATCCATCGACGTGGAGCACATTTCTTTTTCTTTCCTTTCCCTTCGCCCACTTTCACACGCAAGCTACTGAGGCTCAAACTCAGCCCAGTGATGTTAGGTAGAGACTTATTTAAGAGCCCTCATCGTAGCCTCAACAACAGCAAAGGTCCCCGCACTGACAGGCATAGCGCGCAGAAGCGTAGGGCCAATCCCCTTCCAGAACCCTCTCATGCCCTCGGCCCTCCACGTCTGTGCGAAGCAGTCGCGCATGGACTTATACCGCATAACATCCCCGTCTTTGCCGCTACCAAAACCGTCGGTCTGCATCTTGCTCTTGACGACATCTAGGGGATAACTGGCCAACCAGAGGGCCTCGCCCGCCAAACCGCCGTAGAAAGCGACCTTGTAGGCGGGGATCTGGTCGCGCTTTACGTTATTCCGGACAGTGTCGGCGTTCATCATGTATTCGAAGGCGAGGAACCACGTCCCGTACGCCTGGGCCTCGCGGAGGATAGTGACGGCTTCGCCGCGGTATAGACCCTTCAAGACACCTCCGCTGGCAGGAGAACAGAGCTTGCGCACACAGTCGAGAGGACCCGAGTACAACCGTGCGGCGCCGTGAGGTTGCGTCTGCAGACGGATGCGCACGTGTTCGATGGGTCCCGATATTACGGAATTGGCCACGCCTGCGAAGGCGCCGGCCGTGTAGTATTGGCCGTAACTTAATTCTTTCGAAAGGCCGCTGGTTTTGGCCAGGTTGGCCGTCTCGAAGTACCGCCGCGCATACCCGAAGGCGCCGAACTGGATCGACACGCACGCGCCTATGCCGAGTAAGGGCGTGAGAGTCCCCTTGTAGAAGGCCAGCGCGCCCTCCTTGGCGTAGATGGTCGTTGCGGCGTTAAGGGCGGAGCTATATTGCGTCGTTGTCTGGAGACGCACTTTTACGATGTCGAAGGGTTGGCCTATTGTTATGCGATTAGGTTAGTTGCTATAGTTTCGACCCTGTTCTTTTCGTGTTCTTTTCGTGTGATTGAGCGCCGATTTGGCAGAAATACAAAATCTTTACAACCCCAATCGAGTCGTAGCAGGCCTCGCGCTCAAAGCAAGTCGGGTGAAGAATCCAACTACTAAGCTACCTACGTAGGTGACCCACATAGATGTGATGAGACAACACTTGCTGCGCCAAAGGGAAAAGGCAAGTAATAAGCAATTGAACTAACCGATCAAGACCTGCGCAACTCCTCCCACAGCGCCTGCGAAGAGATCCTTCGCGGTGTCAAGAGAGCTGCCCTTGGCGTCGACATCTTGTACTGCATCCGCCATTGTATTGTAGCCCGCCCCTTGACTTCCTACCTACTCAGCTGCCTACTCACTACTCCTCTTTCGCGCCCAAGTTAGACGGAGCCGTTTTGGTTCTCTACTTTGGGGGCAGCGGAGGAATTATTATCGCAGATAGCTTTAGTAGTAGTAAATAAGTAGGCAAGTCCGGCGGCTGCGCCTAGCAAATGGGTCGTCAAGTAGGTAGGTTTGGTAATAAGCAATTGCTTTGCTTTGGTTAGTAGTACCTAGCCTAGGTACCTAGATATCAGTTGTTTTTAATCGCCGATATAGGAGCGGGCTGTGTTTGGGAGAAGGGGACCAGAGATAAGAATAGTTGGCGGGCATTCTACCTTATCTACAGTATACCTCTTATCTTTAGTGCTATTTACCCCGGTCCCTTGTTCCAGGGCGGCGGGTTCACGTCCACTAAAACCACGTAGGTCAGGTCCCCTGATGACGTGATTGGCTTCCGGCTTTATGTCAGTGCGATTCAGTGCGATTCACTGCGGATAAAGTGAATCGCCAACTCCCATTGTCCATTGTTGATGTAAGGGCTTGCTTCCTTCCCCGAACGGCCCAGCGCGTTGGTTCACCGGCTACGGCCGAGGCAGGCGGTTATAGTTGCATGCGCGTGCGCCGTTCCGATAATGCCAAATCTGATCACAGAGTGCTGAACTTAAAGTGAAGACGCTACCTCAGGCTGCGGTGGTATGCACAGATGAACAAGGTAAATATATATTTGAACGATTAAGAGTTCATACCAAGCCCAATGAACACATTCTACTCCAATATTTCGTTACTTTGGCGCTGACTCTTGGAACCATTCCCACTGGTCAACTTCCACCCAATTTGGACGATAAGATAGTCTTTCTTTTCGAGCTTTTTGAGCCCATTCCTCGTTAACATCGTCCAACTGCACGAACTGCGGGTCTACTGGCCGCTTCAGTGCCTGGTTGGTAAGCCGCAATTTAATAGAGACAAATATAGTATCCTCTACCAGATTTGCCCGCTCTGTATCCAAGTCGACGAGGACATCGAGATATCGATGGGCAAACACCATGTTAGGGGGGTGGTCCAGCCATACCGCCAGAAGCTCGTCCACAACATCGCCCTTTGGCAAGAATTGCCGCTTGTCTTCTCGACGGAGCAGGTCCTTCAGCCGGTCTCTTGTCATGCAGTATTTAATCAGTTTACCGTTCCCCCCAGAGAGTTTGTGGAAGTCCGCATCGACGTGCTCGTCACGTAGAATTGGGACAAAGCATACCCACGGAGACCGTGTGGAATGGCCCAAGACAAGTGCGAAGCAGTGTATTGGGAAGATGCCTTTACGTGTTCTCATAGTATGCTTAAAATCTGGGCTCGTTACGAAGAAGAGCACGGCATGTGGTATTCGGGCCTCCCATGAAAAGGCAATAGAGTGCTCGCCACGGTCATATGTAGTGGTGGATGAACAGTATACTTCATCCAAGATGAATGGGTCATCCTTCCTCGTGTGTCCTGTGACCGGCACTCGCAGAATCTTGAAAGTCGAGAGCGTCGAGGTATTCGTGTCACGGAATGGCAGTTTCACTACTATCGTCTTAGACTTGGCCTTTTTCCAGTCTTCCGGGAAGATAACGACTAGTAGCCCACAACGGCCATAAAATGAAGGGGCCCACTGTTGTATTGGTATACCAATATACGCTTTCGGCAGGTGGCGGACCGTGCAGGATGTCAACAAGAACTCAAAGTCGCCCTTTTTGCAAACCGGGTATTGAACTCGTATGCCGTTGCCGTGGATGACGGGTGGAGCACGTTCCTCTGCAGTACTGACGTCGTATACCGGTAATAACTCATGTTTGGTGGAGAAGTCTTTCGGGGAATCCGCAAAAAGGCCGCGCAATGGAGGTGCCCAGTATACCGGGAACGTATGCATATCGGGGTAAACATCTGGTGAGCCCCAGGCAAAGAGTGACTGGTCGTCATAGACTCTCAAGATTTCTTGCTGAAGTCTCAGGAAGGACTTTTTACCCTCCCCGTAAATTAGAGGCATGTTGACATCGAAAATCCCCATAAGCGAATATGCCTGGTCTTCGACCCGAGTTGTATTCCGGTTTGCAGCCCAAGCCATCCTTCTCGCGATGCATACGTGATTGAAGTTCCCGGTCGACAGGACAGATCTGTCTATGCCAGTAGCTTGGTGGAGGGTATCTTGCAGATCTCTCTTTGAACCTAGACAGATCCAATTTGAGGAGTAAAAGCGAATAGTCTTGGGAGCAATCAACTCTTGGAGAGTCCATCCCCTAGTGATCCACCGACAGAAAGCAATGTCCTGTGTGTCGGCGACATCGACTAGATAAGCATAGCAGATGGTTGCATTGCTATACCATCTGAACATAGAGTTGATAGCCTCTGATAGCTCGGCGGTGCTGGTCTTGTCTATGCAACATCTTGGTCGAATTCGAAGTCAGTTCCGGTGGTCAGGCAGGCGATTACTTGAAGTTGCACTAACGTGTCAACCCACGCCCATTCAAGGCCGTCTTGGGCAGCCTGCTTGCAGCAGAACTCGATTTTTGCGAATCCCCTTTTCAGCTTCACAGACCAAGTCGACATGTCCTGGAAAGTGCATTCTTCTTTATCCCAGGTGTGGGATAGAATAGCATAGTCTTTGTCGCTATCGCCAGGAAACTCGTGTATTTCCAGGGTCGAGGTATTAATTAAACGCATGATCACCCAAAGCGAACGAATCTCGCGCATTTGATGATTGTTGATGTCGAAACCGACTGAAAAGGGATGAAAATGACGTCGAAGTCAAAACAGCAGTTGCCAAGACCGTCATATTCTCAGCTTCGATCTCCTTTACTCACTCCCGCCTAGCCTTAGGTGATGGGCGGTTTTCAGCTTCAGGGATATTATTACCCAGGTCAGGCAAGTAACGAGCCATCCTTGCTGGAGTGAGGACTCAGCTGGCAATAATGGCGTGTCAGCGCAGGTCAAGGACCGGCATTGTTTGACCGACAAGATTGCTAAATTGGCCTTCATTGCTGTATGAACTTTGCATTCCCACTAGTAATGTTCAAAACGGAATACATAGTACTGCTGTATACGTTTGTTGATATTCAGTAGTATGTAGTAACAACACAATTGCTGTGCCTACAGGGGCCGATTCTGATTCTCCCGATAATAGATTTGAGGACTTAAAGTTTGTTGCTCGCATGTGTGATAGTTTGGCAGCAATCCTCTACTTCTGGATATGGTAAAGTACTTAAGCACCTACCGACCTCAGAGACTTTAGAAATCTATCAAAATCCATTCATAAGAGGCGTTTGGCTCAGCGTGAGTTCGTAGATCCGTTATGTCGATGTAGGTGGTATGGAACATGGATTAAGAAACGCTAAGCCACGTGCCCACCAACTTCCCGACGAGAACACCGGAGCGACAGCAATGGTTGGAGCAGCGAACATAGGAAATCAATTTCGACAAGACGTATTGTAGTGGCTTGTAGATCATTGAGGAACTGGAAACAAAGTTATATAGACTGGAACGGTATAACGAAACTCCTATGTCCGCCGACCGGTCTCCGCGGGACCACAGACTCTATACACAACACGCAGCTCCGGCATTGTCAATGAGGAATCTTGATTACCAATGAATTGTAATCCCTAGAAATACACCCGAATGCACTGCTAGGCCAGACAGTTAGTGGCTTGGGTGAGTAAAAAGAAGAAGCCCGACCACGGGTCTGGAAGTTCATCCGAGTGCCGTTCATGAACGGCCCACCCGATCTGGCTACATGTCCTGCAGCCAGCAATCACAGTACCAAACACTTGATCACTTTGCCAGCTTTAAACGGCCAAACGGTGATAACCAAAATCCGTTGACATGTGTGAGACGTCCCGAGGGATGTATATATGCCTGTTACAGCGTTTACCTACAGGTGATAGGTTCGATCATGTAAGCGCAGTAATAATTGTGAACGAGTAGAGTCGAGGACGTGTAGAATTCCGGGATAGCGTACGTCCCGCATAGTCCGGTAAGAAGCGCTATGGGGAACGTCTAACCCCGTGGGAGCAACAATATAAATCTTGACGCTGAGAATGGTTATGAAGTAAAGGTGATATAGCACACTGGCAGCCAGACAGCAACCAGGATATCAGAGAGGTCCCTCAAACTCTTAACCATTAACACGTTTAACTCACCGACCACTTCCAAGACGATGGCGCCGTTTAACCCCGTTGGACTCACCGCTGTAACGGTTATTATCTGGGTAAGTTTCCCCTTCGACGCTAACTGAGGTGTGCCTTGATTAAGACCGTATCAACAACAGTTCGTGATCCGCCGATTATACTTCAATCCTGTTGCGAAGGTGCCAGGCCCATGGTATACCAAATGGACGAACATCGTATCTAAAATTGAGACCCTTCGAGCGAACGGGCCCATTTACGTGGAAAAGCTGCACAAAAAATATGGTATGTGTGAAGAGCTGACTATCGACGTTATAATTACACACACACACACACACACATATATATATATATGTATATATGTATATATACACATACACCACCAGCTGAAACCAGTCTAACACGAACAATAACTAGGCCCCGTGGTGCGTCTAGGGCCCAACGAAGTCGACGTGACCGACCTCGAAGCGACCAAGAAGATCCACCGCGTCAAGGCAGACTTTGTGAAAGCAGATTTCTACAAGGGGTTCGCGACGGGGCAGGAGAACATTTTCAACACGCGGAGCAATGACTTCCACCGCCGTCATCGCAAGCTCCTCTCGCAGCCCATGTCCGAGAGCAGCCTGAAGTCGATGCAGCCACAGATCGAGGAGAAGGTGCGCTTGGCGATCAGAAAGATGGGGGAAGAGATGAGCACGAGGAAGGCCGTCGACGTCTGCAAGTGGTGGATGTTCATGACGACAGATATCATTGGGCAATTGACTTTTGGAAAGTCTTTCCAGATGTTGGAGAACGGTAAGGTAGGTTGATGCGACATGTTCATGGATGAAAATAGCCCTGGGAGGAAACTGACGGAGAATCAAACAGATCGACGGTTACATGGATGATCTCCGGACCGCGGGTATTGTAGGGACCTTCGGTTCCCAGTTCGCGTCTCTAATAGGTATCCTTCAACATCTGCCAATCCCCGGTGTCGGGGGCTCCGTGAAGACATTGGAGCTTCGAATGCGAGCTTTCGCGAAACAGAGACTTCAGGAAGTGAAAGATGCTTTGAGCCAAAGTGACGGCAACATGAAACCATGTGAGTAACGAATCCCACTTCCCTTGCATGCATATCCAAACGCAAGACTCTCTAACCGAGTTGTGTAACAGTGCTTTTCACCAAGCTCATCCAGGGCAAGACGGTGGACGGCGAATCACTGTCGGAGACTGAGGTGTTGGGAGGTAAGAATAACTATCCCTCTTAGGGCCATCCGAGTTACAGACATCGAGTCGAAGCCTTGATGATGACCTAACCTTTCCCAGTCCCTCAAAAAGATAAGACAAGGGCTGACAAATTTGGGCTATAGATGCGGAAGCCTACATCATAGCAGGCAGCGAGTGCGTATTAACCTCCCTCCTTGAATCGACCACCTACTCTCAATACTAACAGCCGAAACCAACAGCACAACATCAAACACACTGACATACGTAACCTGGGCCCTATGCGAGCAACCCGAGCTCCGAGACCAACTCGTCAAAGAACTCCAGGGCCTACCCGAGAACTTCACGAGCGACGACCTAAAAGTCCTACCCTTCCTGAACAGCTGCATAACGGAGGGCCTCCGTCGCTTCCCCGTCGTCCCGGGCGGTCTACCGCGCCTCGTGCCAAAGGAAGGAGCAGAGCTCAGCGGATACTGGCTCCCAGGGGGGGCGACGGTCACCACGCAGACGTGGAGTCTCCATCGGAATCCGGAGATCTTCCCAGACCCAGACCGCTACGACCCTTCGCGGTGGGAGAACCCGACGAAGGCGATGAAGGATTCTTGGATGCCTTTTGGTGGTGGTTCGAGAAGTGAGTGATCTTTCTGTCTGTTTTTACTATGTCGATTATCGATGCTTCTCTTCATTTTATACTCGTTTGTATGTTTGAGTGTCGGTATAGATAGCTAACCCGACCACTTATATTAGTATGCATCGGAATGCACCTTGCCTACATTGAACTTCGCCTGGGATTGGCCCACTTCTTCCGGACGTTCCCAAACTCTCGGGTGTCTGCTATTGAAGGCATGAGCAAGGACGATATGAAACAGGCTCTGTACTTCATTGCGAGCCCTCAGCATCATAGATGCCTCATTGAGGCTGCTTAGGGCGGCGAAGACTCAGTGAACTTGCAGACGAGGTCACGCTTTTACAAGGGGCGACTGAGTGTCGGATGAGGACGGACATACCAAGTTCGTCTTATTGTGCTATTAATACTATCTCCATTACATACCTAGGCTATATATCGTTTGGTTCGGCTTATTACCTGTCTTTCAACTGTCTGAGAAACTTGCACGCGCTATTGGCGGTCGAAGTAAGCCTACATGCCGCATTTTTGTTAGCGAATCATATTTTTTACGACTACATTATCATTCCAGTGACACCTTACCTTGAGTCGCTGCATCGCGTTCTTCTCCTTTCATGTCACTCCTAGCGAGGCCAAAGAGCTCTGCCATCTCTTCCAAAGACCGTCCCTTTGTTTCAACTAGAATGCGATTAGTCTTGTTGCACATGTACATGGGCATTGTAGGATGCTGAGACTCGTTAACTTACCTAAAGCATATCTCACGAAGACAAATGCAATTACACAGACAATGATAAACAATATGTAGAGGCCATAGCCAGTTGCGCTTTCAATCGGCGGCGATACCTGCGCCACTACGAAGTTGGAAATCCACAGCGAAGCAGTGCATAGCGCATTCCCTTTCGCCTGCACAAGCCCACCAAAGGCGGAGAGTTAGAATCCGAATTACCATTTAGATTGAGAACTGCTAGAAAGCAAGATGGGAGCCGGAAAGAAAGAAGAGGCGAATCAGGAGCGGGACTTACTCGGTAAGAAATAGGGAAGATCTCCGCAGCATAGGTCCAAGACCCAACGCCCCAGCTGAGGTTGAAGAAGATGTAGAACAGGAACGGGAATATTACAATAGCATTATTGAAAGAGCTATGCGGATAGTCGGCAGCATGCTGCTGTAAGACACAGATCCCCGCAAGAGCAACAACCATGCCGACAAGACCAACCTGTAACCAGGCCTTACGACCGAAGCGATCGAAGTAGAAGACTGGGATCCACGAGCTGAGGAATAGCACGACGCCCACACCGCCCGTCGCCAGATTCGCGAGCGTCGGATCCGTGATCCCGCCCTTCTTGAACAGCTTGGGGGCGTAGTAGAAGATCCCGTTAGTCCCCGTCGTCTGCTGAAACATCTGGATGCCGGTGCCCAGGAGAGTGATGCGGAGGACCGGACCGCGGAACATGTCCGCCCAGGTGACGGCGGACTGCTCCGCGACGCTGGCCTCGCCCTCGACGGTCTCGCGTATGGCGCGGATCTCTTCCTTCGCGACTGCGGAACCGTGTAGGCGCGTCAGGACCTCGAGCGCGCAGTCGTAGCGCTCTTGGGAGACGAGCCAGCGGGGCGATGGCGGGACCCAGAACCAACAGCCTATCGTGAGTATGAGCGCCGGTACGACCTGGATGGCTAGCGGTATGCGCCACCAGTCGTCTGAGTCGAGGAAATAGAATCCGTAATCGACCCAAAAGACGACCATTTCTGCAAAACAGAGGATCATCATCATGATGCTGACGATGCGGCCGCGTAGCTTCGTTGGGGCAATCTCTGAGATGTACAATGGGACACCGGCGGAATATGCTCCGACGCCGAGGCCAAGGATGAAACGGCCGAGGCTCTAATGAATGCAAGATCAGTCTGCCATGTCACGGATTGCGAGATACGTTACGTACTCGGGAGAAACATAAGGATTAAAATGGCTACACATACGATTTGGGCAATAGAATACGACGCAGCTTGTAACAACGCGCCGAGAATGAAGACCGTGCTGGCCAGCGCAATAGTGCGTTCACGACCACAAGCATCAGCGAAGAAACCGATGGTCAGTGCGCCAATTACGCAGCCAATGTTGTAGATGCTAACAACGAAGCCAACACTCCCTAAAAGATTGAGACGCGCGATAGTCAGCCACCGTCTTTCAGTACTTTACGGAATGCATGATCCGGAGCGAATCCCCATGGACTTTTCTCGCTTGCACAACATATTAACCGCGTACAGGAGAACAGACACTAATCCCTTAAGCAAAGAAGCTTCCAGCTAACTTGGGCGAACTGACACTAGCAACCCACTCCCCAGCTCTTAACTGGGTGACACTACCTGAACCAAAGCCTTAACGAAGAACGCAAAATAACTCACAGTCATTAGCCGGCTGCATCAAATCCAGCCAACGTTTATCAGCGATGATCATAGCCATGACACCCTGATCCCAGCCAAACAAGAAGCCACCTAGGGATATGAAGCTAGTCAGGCTGTACACGTAGGCCATATTTGGCGGGCGGGACATGGACACGGACGCTTCAACATCATTGGGGGGATGTTCATCATCTTCGCTCGTCGGAACCGCGCTGTATTCGGCAGTGAGTAGAGATGAAGGCGGCCGAATCGGCGTTGTTTGCTTGATGAGGTTCTTCATCGCCTGTCGTCTCGTCAGAGCATGCGGTAAGGATATAAGCGAGTGTGTGATGTCATCGCAGACACAAGGACAAGATATCCGCGTCTGCACACCACCCTCAGTTGTAAAGTAAAGAGGACTATAGATTATTATTCATTAAAATAATATCATAACGCAGATGCTTGGACGTGTAACTAAGTTTAAAAGGACAAAATCAATAAAGTCACGATGCTACTGAGTTGGAGATCGACAGAAGTGCCAAGCTGTTTGTTAATAAGGTATTATAACAATGTCACGTGACTAGTTTTACATGTCCCTTTCCTGTCGTCAAGACATGAAGAAGATCACACCTCGTCTTCAAACGTCAAAATCCTTACGACATAAGAAGGGCCCAAAGCTCAATTTAGGGTAGTACCCTCTTTGATATAGGATAAAATATGGAATTTCTTTTATTTACCTAAGTATCATTATGTGATTTGGATAGGTACACCATATCGCGTTATCTCCGACACGCGGAATCAATCAATCCTTCTTAGAAGCTTCACTTGACACTGCCTGATGAATAACTTGCTCCTTCTAGCTGGTGAATATGCAAATCAGCTATGACTGATGCTATAAGGCTTTGCTTTGTCCCAACTGCAATGCACTTGTTCCCTTCTTCAATCTCCCCACCGTAGAGGGTTGCTTTGTCTTCTCAAGCCCTAAGCTGACGTTTATTATTACCCCTTTGTCCGGAACCATACGACGAATGCGGTCAGCGCTTCTTTCGCGCTCCTAGTAGGAGGTTATTGAACGGCAGCTCGAGACTCCAACTTGCGAACTTTTCTGTTTGGACAGTATAGTTTAACTGGCTTGCACATCTCAATTAATTGTACGGTCTTTGGCCGAATGAAGGATCGCAGTATAAATCAACAATTATTACTTAGCACTTATAGTAGAGAATAACTGCGCTCGGAAATCATGGCAGTGCCATCCGAGCACCCCGTGTCCCCATGGGCAGAGCGCCTCAACGACGGGAGCATGGAGCTGAAAACACGAAATGGCGTGCGACACTCGTGCTTCGCGCCCGAATACCCACCGATTCCCGACCCGAAGAAGTGGCTCGAGATACCGCCTCCGCCAACACCACCACCGCCACCTCCTCCAATGACGCCAGAACAACGACTACTACGGCAAATACAGGGACTAGATAGACAGCAACAACAGCCACAGCTCCGACAGTTCACGCCCCAGACAAACGAGGACCTAGACCGCGTCTTCTACGACGAGGAAATACAGATGTTTTGCAACTTCGGCCTACGGACGTGGGAGTGCGCGTCCCTGAGCGCGACGGTCTGGTACGACGTTGCGGGCCAGGTGAGTGGGGGCCAGCTGGCCAACTCGGCCGAGGGACGGGACGTGGACGTGAGGACGCGGATCAAGGTCGACGAGACCAGGTGGCTCCCCTTCTTGAGGAAGGATAAGTGGTATGATTGGATCCAGACGAGTCCGCCGGCACCGCCCGGACAGGAGGGAAAGGTGTGGAGTATTGATGATCCCGAGGTCTGGGAGGCGATTAAGACGCCGCTGGAATTGGTGGACAGGATGTTCAAAGCACTTATTAGGGATAAGCATGATTTTGGTAAGTGTAGTCTAGTTGTCTTGTATTTCACTTATTTGTACCTGTTTTGTTCGACCCATTATTCAAGTTGTACTAGGCACTGATTATCATTTTTGAACAGTGAGTTTGAACTGTCCTGGTCTTCTAATCCATTCGTTGGCATAGCCCACCATGAGTTGCCAAAAATAATCTCAAGCTGTGTGCGTGTGGTAGTGGTAGTGGAGCTAATTAGTTACCCGGGTTTTCCTTTCTTTAATTATAGATTGAGACGATGTTATTTGGCCGGATAGCCTACTGGTCGAAAGCAGTCCCTCCAGTTTTCAACGCCCCCGAGCCATTTCCCAGCGCTCGCCTCCTGCTTGGTCGGAATATGGACCAAATGCTCACGAGGGCGGGGGGAGACCCGACGCCTCTTGATTGGAACCTAATCAGCCAGTTCGATGAGAATTACTGGACGACACGGTTGAATTATTTGCTTGATCGACATCTCATGGTATGTATAAACCTCCCGTCCTTCCTTTCCCACTTCTTCTCTTTCCCTGCTTCATCTGCTCCCCTGCCGAGAAGAAACCGAGAAGTATTAAGTAGAACTATTCGTTTGCTAACGATGGAAACCAACTATCACGGGGGAAATAGAGCTTTACAATACTCGACGGAATAGATGCTCATGCGTGCGATATTAACCAAGAAGTCTTCGCTTTCTCCTCCATCTGCCATATCAACACCGCAAGGGTGGTCGTCCTGATGGACAAGGAGTTGACGTTGTCTGAGAGGGCCTTCTTGGAATTACAGCTAGCAATAACAGTAAGCTTTAAAGTCGCTTTCCTTCAATATTCACTGTTTTCTTCTTGCCTTATCTTCTATCCAACAGTGTCTTTCGATTGATATAAGTAGATGAAAAATAAAAATAAAAACTTTTCTCTTCTTCTGTTTCTTCTTTCACGAAATGCTTCCTTGGCAAGTCAACGTTTACTCATAGAATAATGACAATAAAATCCAGATCTTACACGAATTTATGCACGCCATCTATGTGGGCCGGAAAAGGCTAGACAAGGAACCAGAGGGGAATTGCGTGGATCTCAATGATCCCCTTCGAGCAAGAGGTGACCCCGTAGGTTTTACCAACAATGACCCTGGTGTTCTGATGTAGGGCAATATAAATTTATTCAGGAAGAGGCTTATGGTGGCGTTCTTAACAGATCCATGACTGTTTCGGGATTGGCGAGCTCGGCCTGACGATGGAGGATCTCGTGTTTGGTGGCGTGTGTGACGTTCGTCGTAAGTGCACATACTTTTATTCTTTATCCTCGTCATCTGATATTTACTACCACTGCTCTGCTTGGCTGACTTGACTGACCCCTGAAAAACATATTAGCAACCGGAAACGGCATCCCCATTGCGATAACGGCGCTCCGGACACCGAACCGAACCTCACGACATTATGACAGCGTCCCAGGAAACTGGCCAACGGCGCCCTTACACCTCCACCACGTCTCGGCGCTATGGGCTACTAAGCTGTTCTCAGAGGCGTTCTGGAGGGACCCGAGCATACCGAGAAAGAGCGACAACTTCTTTCACAAGAGCGCCGTTTTTGAGTGTACGGAAAAGGACGAGCTTGGGACTGGTGTAAGTTTTTTTGTTGGTTTAGTTCGATATAATACTGATGAAGTGTTAAATATGACATTATATATTTAGTTCAAAGAAGAAGTTGTCCATGATCTTAAGACGCTCAAATATGCGTACCTAGAAGATCATTTGACCGTCGGACTTTGGTACACTAGACAACAGCTCTGGGCGGGATATCGGGTCAATTGGTTTTACCAAGAACAGGAAGAGGTGAGTAATATACGTGCTTAATCATGCCCTTCTCTCTTCACGCGATTCAAGCAGCCAATATCCTATAACCTGCAAAACAAGGATTGATAATTTAATATTCATATTGATTTAGTGGCGACGCTCACCTGTAAGTCAAAATACCCATAAAAGACCCTCTTCCCGGCAGTCGGATTGAGACACCGTCCTATTCTACACTACGTATTTGAAGTTATGTTACAGACAGGCAGACAGATACTGACTATTGCCGCGCTAAAGTGGTTTCTCTGGAATTACCGGATTAAGATGGATAAGTTCGCCGATGCCTTCAAGAGAAAAGACGAGATGGCTTGTGCAGAAATCGCCCAGTGGGTGATCGAGATACTGCCTTGGGAAAGGAGTTGGAATGAATACGTGGCACAATTTCCCACTCAGACGGATGCGAATCCTAGATGGGTCTTTCACGTTATAGGTATTTTTTTCCTTTTCTAATGTTCCCGTTCATTTGTTCGTTGATAAATTACCTACCAATGCTTTGGCATTCCGGTAGAAACAACATACGCTGGCTTAAACTTCCATGGCCCCCTGTTTCTACGACTTTGTTTTTAGTTGTAGTTAAGGAGATGATGAACATCGCTGAAGCTGAGCTCACAAAAAACATCGTCCAGGACTCCTCATGAGCGCATCAATCCCAACACGAGTCAAAAAATACAGCGTAAAAGCCACCAACCAGCCGCCGTGGACCTTCATCGGTTTTCCCAGCAAATCCGCCGACGCAGCGGGGGAAAACGCGCGCATCAACATCGGCGGCCTAGTCTACGTGCGAGAAGTAGAGAAAGAAGCGCTGGAGACTAACTATTACAACCAGTTTCGCGCCAAGGCGGTCGACAGGACCGAGGCCTACAAGGTCGAGCAGAACGACTTCCTCGATCTTGCCCAGGACGTGCTCAACTACGTGTCCACGCGCTCATTGGTCTACCACACCTGGGGCAGGGAGATTACGAAAGTCTTTAACAGGCTGCTGGGCGAGCGCGCGCGCATCCGCCACGACTACCCCAACTCGCACCAGCAGCACTGGGCTAAGGAGTGGAGGTTCGATGTCCCCGCCTACGAGAAGGGCACCGTGCTCTGGGACGGCAATACGTATCAGGACATGGCGCTGAACACGCAGACTGGGCAGTGGCAGTGGGTGAGGGGTCCTGGCCGTAGAAACTTGCAATTTGATGAGCAAACACTTCTATTGTAAGAAATCTACTTCCAAGAGAAAATTACCCTTGTAGGGGAGCACAAAGATTTATCCATGTTCTTGAGTCACTTTGTCACAAGAAAAACAACAAGCGACACACTGGACATGCTTGTATACTTGCTAGATTACACTTATGCCAGATCTGGCAGACAACACAATTACACTCTGACACAGCTATCTAAACAGTTTTGCTCAAGGGGTATATCTCTAAGTGTAACCGTGAAACGTTGACTGACCCGTGGAACTTTCTTGATGCATCCCATCACGTTTTTGTCTGTTTTTTTTAGACCCACCAACTCCCACTGATGCAAGTGAAAAGAAGAGCAAGCTGCAGTGAATGCAGCGAACATCAAACGCCGCCTTGATGCGAAAGATGACCGATGACCGATAAACGACGAACCGGTGACCACCCTATGAACCAAACCACTCTATTTCTTGAACGTGGCGCTCTTGCCAACCTTCTCGCCGTGCAACCTGCGCGCAGGCTTGGGACCATCGTTCACCATGCTGAATTGGTTGAATCTCGCCCTCTTCGGCGGGCCGTTGCTGCTACTGCTATTTTCGGTATTATTCTTCTTGGCGTTGAGCACCGACCTGGCCTTGGTGTAGTCGAAAGGCTCGTTGTCGCTTTCGTCGTCCTCGTCTTTGATTGCGGCTGGTCCCGACGAACTCTGACTCTGAGCTTGCTTCTTTGCTGACTTCTCGGCCATTTTACGGTTCTTCCGTTCGGCCTTTTCTTCCTCCTTTCGTGCACGTCTCTGTGCCCTCTTCTCGGCCTTTCTGGCCTTCCTAGATTTCTTCTCGTCTTCGCTCTCCAGGAGTGAGATTTCTTCCTCGCCGGCATTGGAGTTCTCGCGCTGCGTCTTGGCCGGACCGGCTACAGCCGCCTCGGCATCGGACTCGGCCTCGGATTCCGAACTCAGATCATTCTCTGGAGCTCTGCGCTTTATACCTGCTCTAAGAGTAAACTCGCTATACTCGAGAATAGGATCAGACCCTTGTGTTTCTGTCTTAATCGCGTTTGAACTCTCCACGGCTATAGTTTCGGAGGCTGCCATTGCTTCGCTTGGGTCTTGATAAGTACCATCTGCGAACTTGGCAGACTGGAGAAACTGGACCCAGGGCAACTCAAATGCAACCGTCTTAGGAGTAGATGCATCATTAGCCGGGTCCCATCGGCTGCTCACCGGGACATCACCCCACAGTTTAGATGTATGAGAGACTAGGTCTTTGATATCAACACCATCTTTAGCGCGTTGAGGGAAGACGGTACGGACAACCTCGCCAACACCCATCGAATTAGGTGCATTATTACGTAAGAATTCTGATACGCTAGGCCCGTTGGCGCCATCGGCTATTGCCTTGGTGATGATATCGAACAAATTTGACACGTCACGTCTGGCAAGGTACGACTTTGCATCAATCAGAGAGTGCAGTGCCTTGGGGTCCGGGGGCAGTCGTCTGGTAATATCGAACAGCGTAGCATTGCCCATAACGAATAGGGGGCTCTCGTCCTCGTCACGGGCAAGCATGTCCCGCCATTGATGAATAGCACGGAAGACGGAGAATTGCTCTTTGGACAACTTGCCAGAGGACTGCCGAATGAGCATGTTGAACCATCCGAAAGGCCCCTGACCATTTTCTGCATCATATGCACTTGTTTCGTGCCTGCGGAGAGATGTCTCATTTGACTTTTTCAGCACCCGCTGCATGAGAGAAGTGCCCGTGGTTGGTGACGAAAGAAGCTCATTCCGGAGTTGGTCATAAATATAGAGGAGATAATGTGTATCCGATCTCGCATAGTAGAACATTTCCTCAGGGAGTGGTCTGGGACCTCAGTTAGTCGGACTAGGAAAAGGAGGTAATGGTCTATATTCTGCAAGCAAACACACCTTATTCGCCAGTCTGCCAGCTGGTATTTCTTATCTGCGTCAAAATCGACAAAGCGTTTGAGCAGATAGGCCAGACTTCGGCCCGGATATTCCAATGCGGAGGCGGCCTCAAAGGTATCGAACAAACCGACTATATACAGACCGCAATCCCGTTGAAGCCAAATAATGTCCATGTATGCGCCGTGGAGTACCTGTAACGAGTTTTAAAAGACGCCGTCATAAAATTTCTTAGTGGGGAGCTAGTTTACCTTGATGATCTTCGGGTCTGCAAAGACTTCATTCAGAACCTCCAGTTTGTGGCGCCATGGTTGCAAAGTGTCGACTATCCAATCTTTTTCACGAGTGCTGATTTGCATGAGGGAAAGCAACCCGTTGTAAGTCCTAAAATCGTGGTGCTCCGTATCGATTGCGATCTCTGTAGCACCCTTGAGTTCCTCAAGCATCGCTAGCACACCCTCAAACGTATCCACAAAAGTAGCTGTCGTAGACTCGAAGGGTAGATAGCTTATCGGATCTCTTTGCTGGAAGATGGCCTCGGGATATATGAGAGAATCGATCTCTGTCTCGTAAGGATGCTTGTACCTAGGTTTACTATTAGAGTCACGTTTTTGACTTGCTTGGACATATGCCGGGCTATTCGCTGGAGTCTTCTCTTGGATGATATCTGAAGTAGCTGCACTTGAAGCTCTTCCGTCGAGCCGGGTGGTGGAGGCAGAGGGGTTGGAGATGCATACTGAACGGATTGAGTTTCCTCGTTGAATGCGGTTTCAAGGCTCTTTTCCAGAGGGATGGTGGCATGTGGCTTCTTTGTAAGCACAGGCTTCCAGGGCGGCACGTTATGATTGTTAGGTTTCACTTCAAAAGCATTCTGAGGCTTAAGAACATTTGCGTGGCGAAGCGACTGGTCCAAGTTGGATCGGGCTTTCTTCGTAGGAGCTGCAGATTGTTGATCGGCTGAGGCGCTTTTCCGTTTGATGGCGCCTGTATACTCGTCGAGGCATGTGTCGGCCTTTTCTAACAAATTATCGACTATGTCGACGATGCGCGACCAGTGCACATCCACATCGTCTGCATCTTCCAAGCTTGGCGCGGCAGCATCGGTACCTTTCGTCGCAGATTGAAGTAGAGAAGTGGTCAACGCTAGGAGGCGCGAAGAGGCATCATCAAGTTCTTCCGCGATCGCGGGGTTGCTGGTCCGTTGAAAGTCCAAGTCCTCGGCGGTAATTTGGTTTGCTAATCGCGTGGTGGACACGAGTGCACTCTGGATATTCTGCTGCAGAGTTTTGAAGTTCTGGGATGATTCCATTCTGTATTATCGTTTCAGTTCGCCTTGCCTTGTTCCGCTTCGTCTCGTGCCGTTCCGGTGCGCCTCACGTTAAAGTGATGGGCCGGTATGAAGGTAGGACGTCGAGACAGCTTGCGCCTTATGATGTAAAGGCGATGCAAGCATACAGTAGATACTTATGTATGAGGCGGAATAGAGAGGTAGAGATGGACACCCAAGCCTGCCAACTACAAGCTCAAAGCAACATCAAAAAAATTGGGTGTTTAGAGGTTGGGAGAGTCCGCTGGGCAGTCGATAGGCGATAAGATAGTGGTGGTTCAACTTTTTACTCTACTAGAGTCAGTCATTCAAGGCAGGACCGACCGAAGTAGGGATGTATGTAGGTATGTACATACCTACCTGTACATAGTGCCTTGTACCTGTGAACATATCTACTACATATGTGTGTATGCATGTGCCCACCTACCTGTAGGTACACATGGGCGCTTGGGAATGGCAATGCAGGTCCCAGACCCAGGTACTGTACAAGCATCTACACATCGATTGCCGATTGCCATAGTACCTGCACCTGCAAATAGGATGCAACAGTAACAACTAAGTACCGACCTGGCTTGCTGGGTACTTGGCTTACAGCATTGTCGGTGTGATTTTTGAAAGCCGTTGTGTACTGCTCACTTCTCCGATCACCATTGTCTTTATTCTTCCTCGTAGCTGAGAAAGCCGTTACGTTTCTGAGTGAAGACCCCAAAATGTCGGCTTCTCTTGCACCTGAATGCAACGAGGTTAAAGAGTAGGATTCCAACAAAGCAAAGAATGGGAAATATGGAGCTCAAAGCTGACTCTGCGTCTAGACGATATGACAGCTGTTTCCTCAAATGGTACAGTGAAAGTATGCTCAACCCACATTGAGCTCCCAGCTTGGTGATTGCCAGCTTAACTTAGACTCTGGGTACTAACGCTGTGATGCAGAATATTTACGGGGAAATGGTAATGCTGGCAACAATGAATGCTCTAAGCTCTTTGAGAACTACCAGAAATGCTTAAATGTAAGTCGTCACTGGTTCTCTTATCGTCGTAAAGGACGGCAAGCATTTTAACAAAAGCTACCAAGGTTGCACTGAAGGAACGTGGTATAGACAAGCTTCTCGCCGAGGCACGAGAAGATAATAAGGAGAACGATGCTCAATATATGAAGCGAAAACCATGAGTTTTGTCTCTTCAACTATTGTCATGATGCCGAATATCCGAACGCTATCAGTCAGTTCTTACAACACCCCACAATCGAACTAGACCGTATACTGTATCAGGGATAGCCATTGATCCTTGATATAGGCTGCTGACATTGGGGTTCAAAATATGACGCTGTTGACGATCTGGGGAGGGCTCCGACAAGCTCTTCCCAACATCAAGCGAGCAGAAATCGAGTCCGTGTCTTGGCGCGGGTGGCGTAGACGGCAAGGGTAACAAAACGGATATGAGCGACAACAATCCTGTACAACCAAATGTTTCTCCCTCTCCTCAAACATCAACATCATTTCTACTATACCAATACTATATATTTTCCCACTCGACTTACCATGATTCTCTCAGTGTCATCCGATACCATGCCTTGTCATATTGATCCACAACATTACAAGCACATATTGTCCGTCCCATTTCGATATATTCAGGTTGAAGAATGCACTGGTCTATTGGCACATCACCCTCGCAATGTGTGAACTTCTGTCTGCCATAGTTAGGCAATTTTGCTTATTGAATGTATCGAGATCGTGAACTATCTGAGGGCGGAAAGTCCCGGATGATAAGCTGTTCTCCTATGGGCTGGGCTTCCCTCAGAATATATTCGAGAGCCATACTCGATCAGTTCCTCCCACAGACGTGGTCTATTGCTTATTGGAGTTTTTCTTCGGCGGGCTGCTGCTTGGTGCAAAAGTCTTCGGATTCCCTATATGCCGCGACGACCATTGATTATGAGAATTTATGCGCGTCTTATCTACAACTAGGCATATTTTGCGAAGGCATCAGATGCTTTTATCACCTCCGCAAGCAATGGAAGAAGGACTTGAGGCTAGGGAGTTCTTTTGGTGGTATGAAAGGGGTCTGGGAGGGCTAGGCTTCTGCCTGAGTGGGTCCGAGTCTGCACATCACCCTGCACTTTGCCAAGTCCCATTAAGTACACCTGCACCTTCACTTTTAGCTTCCTACTTACAGCATACACCACCACCACCACCACCACCACCACCACCTTTGTCTCTTGCGCCGGTCACACGATTCGATAGCTGCGAGACTGTGCTCCAACACAACCGTCGGACGCCGTCAAGACACTTGGTACATCGGTATTCTCAACTCCCATCCCCGGACAGACCGCTAAACCCACGGCCGATTCACCCCGACGCTCGTTTGATATACCGACGTTCCTTAGACCGAAAGAGGGGGGCCTATTGCGTTGCCCTTGTCTAAGATCGATGCCCACGTATCGAGCATCTTGCGCGCCAAATTCCAAAGCAAAGAGATTTTCGCTTCGTATCGAGAGGGCTTAAAAAGCGACTAGGCGTATTCGCATGATACAGACACACCTGTGAACTTTAAACTGCCTGCTAGGTCAACCTTGCTCCATGGATGCCATTCGATCGATAATACCCATTCGACTCCCACTCTAATAGCTCACCTTTATGCACCCCTTTTCTATCCTGACTCTCGCCATCTTTGTAGCTGGCTACATAACTGCTAGGTGGGACTTGGTCACTCGATTACATGAGCTTGCCATCTTCGCCTGGGTCAACGGCGTTATTGTACGAGTACCTCTCGACATTTGCCTGTCAAGTTCTCTTTTCCTCCGTACTTGGCTAATCCATGTCCCTGTGTTAGTCTCGTCTTGCCCTGGGTGCCGCGCTTTTGAGTATCGCGTTTCTATTCCTTTTCCTACCGGTCCAATATCTTGCCCTTACCGAAGCTGATCTGGTACGCCCGTCCTCTTTCGCACCATGAGTCTTCGCCAATATTCAGGCTAATAATAGGATAGCATCCACGATCACCGAGCCGGGGGGTATCCGCTCGAGAACAGCTTAGGCGCAGAGGCTCCTTCTGACTGGAGTGCTCTGACGCCGTCTGGACATGCCAGAGCACGATGGCTTGATGAGAGTGTTCTGGCCGAGTGACATCGTCATTGGCGATCTCCCGGGCGTACTGGTTGGCTGGAGGAACTCGGACTTGGATGTTGTCGTCGTAGCGGTGTTAGATCATGTGGAAGTGAGCTGAAACTACTCACTCTCATACACTATCCCGATCTCACAGCTAACCTCCACGTAGCCAAAAAATGTTGAGTCAGCGCTGAAAACGGGTCTGTTGCTGCGCAATGCCCGTCACTCGATCGCAAGAATCTTTGAGACCTGTGGTCAAGCATCAATGCATATTCTAGGCATGGCGAACCCTATTGATGGTACCATCTGCGACCCATCGTGGGTGCAAGTCACAAAATATCCTTGTGAGCGGTTTCCTCACATTACCTGCCCAAAAGCCTCGACCATCCAAACTATTATTTTCGACCGTCCGAATCCTCTGCGCATGCAATATATATCCCTGAACCCCATCTCTCTCTCGTTGAGCGACAAAAGTTCGACGTCGTATGATATTTCACAAGATTCGGAGGCGGAGGATGAGAAACAAGAACAGAGGAACAAGCGGGTGACAAGCCATCTACTGGAGAAAATGAAGCAACATTCTGTGGTTCGCCGTATGCCGTCTTCGAAAGACAAAGCCCTGGGCAAAATAGTGAATCAGATCAACTGGGCTCGGGAACTGGAGCATTTACTGCAAAAGAACGTTTCCTTGGTCGGTCCTCGCCCTAAGCGTACACTCAGTGTATCGGAACGCGTGGTCGAGCATGCTGCCGAGATGAGAGACAACTTGATACTTTGGGTCTGGGACATGATCATCATATATGTCTTTCCCCTTATCCGGCGAACGTTTATCATCACGCTCCTGGCACACCGACTTGTGGCCGAAGTACTGCTCCTCATTCTCGAGTGGCGTCTTCGTCCTAGTTCACCTGCGCTCAAGGACATCTCGGCAACGGCGCAACAGGTAGAGATCCGTCTCCAGCAATTCTGTTATTGGCCTATGCAGTACGTGAAGCTTCGTCTACGGAAGAATGACTGGGATAGTGTCACCACGAGCCATCCAGAATACATACGCTTTTACAACAGCTTGTGGCTCGTGGCAAACGACGTGATCATCGGCATTGCCCTAGGCTCTTACATCATCGAAAATTCGGAATGGGTAGCTGACATGATCAATATGCTTCTGGACAAATATACCATCGCCGCCTTACAGAGTAGTATTTCCTGGCTTATGGGCTGGCCGGCTGGTCTGAAACTGAATAGCGAACTGGCGTTGTTTTTAGGCGACCTGTTCTTATGGGTCATTGACTATTGGTCTAGCTGTGCGAAGACCCTGGAACCCCTCCTGCCACGGATTGTATGGTTCATCGGGTTCTCCAGCTTCGCGGGTGCCAGCCTACCGATTGCGTTGTTTTCGGATCTACTTTCCGCCCTCACCCTCCACATCTACTCTTTCTATCTTGCCTCGGCTCGGATATTCCATTGGCAGTTGACTATTCTCCTGTCATTATTCCAGCTCTTCCGCGGGAAGAAGTACAATGTCCTACGCAACCGAGTGGATTCTTGTGATTATGACCTAGACCAGCTGCTTGTTGGCACCATTTTGTTCACCTTACTCTCCTTCTTATTGCCGACCGTCATTGTATTCTATCTCAACTTTGCCTTGGCTCGTATGGTCATCATATCGCTCAAGGCCGTTTTCGACACCCTGTTGTCTTGTTTGAACCATTTCCCACTGTTCGCATTGATGCTGCGGGCCAAGGACCCCAGGCGGCTTCCAGGTATTCTACTCCTGTCTGCTCTTAAGATTTGACTCGCTGATTCGCAGTAGGGGGCATTCGTTTCGAACTTCGCGATACCCGTTATAAACCTAATGTTAATTCAGCGGCAACGCTCCTATCATGTCCTCCCTCGCCAACGTCGGTAATCCATTTAAAGGTAAGATGCATCTCGTTTTGCTCGAGTCCACGGTCCTTCCTGGCACTTCTCGCTGACACCACGTAGCCGGTACCTCTAGAGTTCGCTGCCATGTTTCATCAGTATTTCCAGATGGGCAATCGATTGCGCAAGCATTATCTATCACTCCGAGTGCTGTTTTGTCTCGTCACGGGACGGTTCGTACCACCTATACACAGGAAGATCCTTTACTCCTTGCAGTATAGCATGCTTCCTGCTCGCCGACCGGGTATCACAGACATCTGGGAAGCTCTCAATTCTTTACCGGCCAAGCAGCCCGTAAGGTTACAAGTGTACGGCGTGGCGCCTAATGTCACCATGCTTAATGGACGACGACAGATGAACGGAAGGGCATCACGAGGACTAAGATAGGAATATGAATGATCTGACTGGTTTTTCTAGGTAATTGGCGTTCTTTTTGGTGCAACAAAAAATAATAAAAGGCATAGACCTGCATAGAATAGGGATACATATTGAAGAGCGACTGTCTGTATATGGCGATGAGTTGAATTGAAGTTCTGCCTACTTTGAATTATGGCACAACCATCTCAGTGAGGATATGGACCTAGATGCGGTTGCCGGGCCTAGCGCCAGTGGCACTTCTAAGATCGAGCAAGCCGTGGATCGGGCATCTGACCAGAGCATTGGTGAACAAACCTCTGCTGAAATGGAATACCAGGATTCCGCCCCGGGGGGCGGGGGCGACCCTAGTTAGATCAAGGTGACTCTTCGGAGAAAGACGCATATGATGAGGAAAGATAAGATTCTATTTGCTAATGCAAAATCGAAAACCGTAACAACGATCGTGGAGAATAGTAAACTCTTTCAGTTGCAACGTATGGATTATTTTTGTGTATCCCTAAGGTGTGGCTTTTGCCGATTTGACTTCGCGGAGGATGAAGAAGTTAGTATACGTAGGTGTAAAAGGGTTTTTTTCTTCCTTCGAAAGCATTGTGGGCTTGAACTAAAAGAGCAACGAAGCAGTGAGGCCTGATGGTTGTTCTACTACCATCCTATTCAATAGGCGGTTCGAAGACGATGCCTGCACTTACACATCATGCTGCCTCGGATGTCATCATGAGACCGGAAGGGTCACCGGCTATCACCCTGGCTGTATTCGGTATAAAGACTATCAGTCGGCCCCAAATCTGCTCGATGCTAACTCTTATTCCTACGACCCCTGGCCCAGTGAGAACGTGAGACGGTTTCGCTGGTTGTGCTCTCAGTCAGCCTCTATGATCCACCTTTCTCTCGCCGGCCGACTACCCTATGAACTTTGCGACATCGTTGCACGATATTGCGTCCGCGAATATGCATTTGAGTTATCGAAGCCGGTATGGGCTCGCTATGCTTCCCTCGATGGGGTACCGTGCATAGTGTCTCTAGCGAACGAGCAGTCTTCGGCCGATGCCGTGCCCATAGCACGGTCGGATTCCCTTATAGAGACCATTTACGTGGCTGAGGACCATTTAGGTGTCAGGGAGGTGCATTTTGCTGGTCCCTTAGGCAAGGCACGGGATCACCCGAACCCAGGCTTGTGGTGGAGAGCAATCCGAGTACACGGACCTGAGCTTGAGGGTCAGACTGATGTGAGATACGTGAATTCACTCCCCGTCGAAATTTGCTCATGTAAGTATGCAAGTAGGGTTCCAAATTGCGCCGCTCGATTTGCCCAATCACGGGCCGTACGCCGAGTGGCAGCGTGCTTTGGGCCACGCTATCTCCCAGAAGCGTCGTCCCCGTATCCTAGGTCCCTATCCTACGAGGATTATCTTTATATGACAGCTCGCGTTGATAATGTCGTTCACGTTAGACTGTGCCGAGATAAGACCGGTTCGGTTATTACGGGGTTGGTCTTCGAATATACTGATGGCCACCAGGACAGTGTTGGGCGAATCCGCCTCGATTGTCTTGAAGAGCCTGCTATGATTGACATATCTCAGAAGATGTGGTTGAGGACCTTCCGGTGCACTGAAGAGTATCCTCAGGTTGTTGATGCAGGGTTTTCTCCTATTGCAAACTCTGGGGGAAATACCGGAGGGGAGTATCTCTACATAATGTGGCATGGGGTTTTGGATTGGTGGGTTTCGTTGCATCAGTGCAAGCTACATTACATTGGCCAAACAAGTCTTTCTACACGGTATTCCTTTATTGGCCGGTAAAGGCGGGTGTGCATGGACCGTATTACGACTATGTACCATAGGCCAACCCTACAAAGGTCAGACAATGTGTCATTTTAGTTAGATCAGCAGTTCGAAGTTCCGCAGCGATAATGGACCTGGTGATAATCTGTGCTTTCTCGAAGGGAGTGATCCCATTATTATATAGTCCCCAATTAAAAGGTAACACCATCTTGAGGCGCGATCTTAATCTTGTCTCCCGCTTGCGGCATGATGGATAGGGCTTTACTATTGGAAATGCTCATATGTGCTTATCCGAGAGGTGTAATATGAGAAGTTACTCCGTAATTCGGGATATACGTGACGTTTATATAGTCCTGAAGCGGCTTGCTAAGTGCAAGGTAGACACCGTTTATTTGTATTCTGATACTATGTCTATTACTCTTCATTTAGAGATATGAAAGACAAGAAGTAAAGTCAGTCTCGTCTTCATCTTGCCACGGCTATGGTATGGACGGTACCTATACACTGCCTACTGCAACAACGGCGCACACGACAACGTGACCAGGCCGAGGCATATAAGGGAACAAAAGGGCCTCGCTTGGAAAAGATCATGTCACGATTCACGTGATTCATCAACTTCATGTCTGAGTGGTCTTGAAAACTTTCAACGAAATTTTAGACGCGCGAAAGGGAAACAAGCTTTGCGGTTGTGTTTCGATGTGCATTTGATTAAAAGTCTATGATATCCGAATCGCCCCCGGGCGAGTTCCGGGGGGTACCTTATTCAGGATGCGTCCGCAGCGCTCATCGGGGGCGCTTTCCTAACGACGTCTGTGAGGAGACAGGAGGCCGTAGGACTCGGTGCTGGATGCGTGCGTAGCGGTAACTGTGGCAGAGACCGTCGACCGCCTCAATGAATGAAGGTCATAAATAGGGTGCATGAGCCTGATCAGCTTGACCTTATACCTACGCCAAAGCAGCGTTCGGCTTGGTTTTATGCTCGTGCTTCTGCCTGAGTCCGGGCAGGTGGTTATTTGAGATCTGGTGTGTATCTAGCGGCCGGTTATCAATACCTGCGCAGCCAGAATCGAGGCGGAAAATATGCCATACTGCGCAGCTCAAAATTTCTGCGCCGGACATACGCGGTTTATGCGGTCGATCAGCTCGTGTATTCGATACGGTTTAGCAGTCACGCCGTCCTAGAGAAAGTTAAAACTAAAGAAACTTAAGCACAAAAAATCTGACGGTGTAGAGTTTACATACCATGCCTGTTTCAAGCGCACCACTAACTTGGGTACTGCGGACATTTGCAGTGACACCAAGGATAGGAACATGACCTTCGAGCTCCCCAACAGACTCCAGCCTTCGGACTTCTTTCGTAAATTCGATCCCGTTCATAATCGGCATCTCAATATCGCATAGGACGACGTTGAACCCTGCTTTCGGGCTCTGGTCTGTTTGTATTCGCTTAGCGAACATGGCGTCGAGAGCCTCTCTACCGTGATTGGCGGAGTGGACTAAGAACCCGCGGTGTCTTAACTGTTTACATAACACTCTCTGATTGACGATGTTATCTTCCACGACCAGCACGGATGTGGAGGTCGTTTGTGAAACAGGTGGCGAGTCCGTCTCTTTCACCTTTACAGCTCTACCCGTGCTTAGGTTTATCGCTGGTTGCCTGTATTTCTCTTCGGCGACGAGGCCGAGCGAGCTGCTCAACCGGATGGAGGGATCTACAGCTGGAGTCAAAGGGGGTGGACGCGTGACCCGCTGGGCCCGGATGTAGAAGGCGAACGTGCTTCCGACTCCCGGTATACTAGTGACGCCGATTTGGCCGTCGAGCATCTCGGTGATCTGTCGCGAGATGAACAGACCAAGGCCCGAACCGCCGTACTCTATGTGAGTCTTGGGTGAAGCTTGAGCAAATCGATTGAACAGAAGCGCCGTTTGGCTCTCCGTAAGTCCCATACCGGTATCCGCGACGGAGAAGGATAAGAAGAAGTCGGATCGAGAGTTATCGGTAATATTGTAGTTGATATCCGTTTCTGTGCCGAAACTGGTGGTAGTGGGTTCCTTGGGACGGTAGAGCTGGGGCACATATTCAACCCCACCCAACATGCCTGATGCAGGTCTCTCCTCATGGGCTGAAGCCTTAATGGTGATGCGTTTTTCGCTGGATTTCTTAGTGAATTTGATGGCGTTTGTTACAAGGTTGATGATGATCTGGAGGAATCTCTTTGGGTCCAGCATGACCCAGTGAGCAGAAAGGTTCGCTAATGACTCGTCCTCGGCTATAGACAAAGCAATATTGGCTGCTTTGAGCTCTAGCTCGAAGACCCCGAGAGAGGAAGTGACCAGTGACATCAGCTCTACACGGCTTGGGGATACTACTAGGAGATCCGAATCGAGGTTGGACAACGTAAGCACGTCATCAACAATCTGCTTCTAATGTTGTACGCAATAGATGATTGTATTGGCAGCGTCCAGTGCGCTATCTAGCTCTTTCGTGAGTGCCTGATTAATTGGTACGAGTACTCCCGGCGACGGCGTCTCCCGTTTCGCGGATTCGACGGTCGTCGCCTCGATGGCGGCGTGACTGGTTTTCATAGCCTCCACAACCTCTTCCGCGCATTGTAAAATAGCCGAAAGAGGGTTGCGAATCTCGTGGCTTATCATGTCGATGAATCTTTCTTGTTGATTCTTAAGGCGTATAGCTTCCTCCATCTTATCCGATAGGATCTTGGCAGCCATTTTCTGAGCGCTTATGTTGGTAACCCAAAGGTCAATGTAGGCCAGGGTACCATTCTCTCTAATGTTAGAGAACCCCGTCGCGAGAACATAGACATCGTTGGTATAAGTCCGGCCTCCCTCGTATATCGTGAATGTTTCGTTTTTGAGCCGAAACTCGCATGCTTCCAGCCCCGAGTGTGTCTGTAACCGCCTGAAAAAGTCTTTCTTCCCCTGGACATCATCATCGTGAATGTATGGTAACCAGGGTTGTGATACGTTGGGAACCTGCCCAGGGACAAAGTTGTAGTGCGCGTGCCATGCGTTATTACCATATATGATGAAATCATCTCGGTCCGTCCGGCAGATTCCCAACGGACAATGCTCAGCGTAATTCCGATAACTATCTTCTGACTCCTCGAGTCTCTTGGTATATTCCAACAATTGTTGCTATCCAATAGTTAGCGACCATAACGATCGGGACTGGAACAAAGCGTCGAGGGTCTCGGGCAATGCTGACCTCGATCCATTTTACTTCACTTATGTCCATGATTAGAAGCATCACTCTCCACTTCGCCGGACTGATTTAGATCTGGATAGATTGCACACACCGCGGTTTTGTGCTCCGAATGCATATGGTCTTGTGCGAACGGTAATTTTGAGCGCAACTGAAGAGTGCCACCCTGCTTGGCTTTGAGAACCTTCTCATGCCAGCTGTTAAGCAACGGTATGTCTTCCCGAAAGACAAAATTGGCCCAGGCAAGACTATTGGTATCTTCTAAGCTGGTGCCGAAGGTGTTCCAAGCCTCGTTTGCGAATAAAAGCTACACTAATATTAGTACAAAAGACTGGATGGCGAGTATATGTGGCGAGTATATTACAATCAATATCGACTATGGCTAATCCTGCGATAGAACGCTCGGCGAATCTTAAGAACTTCAACTCGCTTCGCTGAAAATCGAGGGTTGCTTCCTTGACCAGCTGGTCCTGTCGTTCGACCTCTTCGGACAATCTCACCCGTGAGGTTTGGGTCTCCAAGATATTCTTGACCAGCTCGAAGAATTGCCCATATCTCCGATGCGGGCTGATGGCAACGACAAGAAAAGCAAAAGCCATGCCTTCCCCGGAACTAACGGAACCACCACGATTTGTCGAGGGGGAGCTTCATGTACCATCGAAGCAATCGGATTTAGAAACCCGTCACTTGAAATGTCGGCCGCCTCCAAGACAAAGATCGAATCGGTTTCTATTGCAGCAAGCATAGTCGAGGCAAAGCCATCGGCGTCGGCCTTCAGGTCCAGTTTAGGCCAGACCAAAGCCTGTTCAGTACCCAAGCCGCTATTTGTTTCGAGAGAACATCAAATATTTGCCTTCATGACAGAGGAATATGCTGGAACGATGTGATCCAGCGTATATATCAACGCCAGCCCAATATCTTTGCTGTCATTTGTGAGGCCCGCCAGCGTATTCCTCCACAGCTCTTTGAGGTCATTGGCTTGGATTGTAAGGTCGGTCAAGTTTCGGGTACAATCGATTTGACGCTGGTGTATAATGGAGTGTGTCAGATCTGTTGGCATTCCATATGAACCTTCACTTCTCCATCAGCCCCGAGTATCGGGATCAACTTCCAGTAAGAATAGGTTTCCTCAAGGAAACCTTGCCTTTCGATTAGAATCATCAATGACTCCCCTTGAAGTGTGAGACCATTTTGGCGCTGTTGGGTAAGGGTTTTCCCAAATACTTCCCAGAGCCGAGGAAACCAATCTCGCGCCGCCTTGCCCATCGTATTCGGATGCTTGTCGCCGAGAATCAGCACAGCAGCCTCATTGTAAATGATCAGATGAGAATCCCCCAAAACATAATACACGGGCTGGTATCAGCCATCATGAACCGAGCCACTTCGTAACCAACAGTCAGTTAAAAACGTCTCAAGCTCGCAGAAGGATAATAGATTCAGGATGGGATGGGCTCAGGGTTCTATGATTCGTCTGGGAAGCGCTAACTACCTGGTAAGGGGATGAGATGATACGCACTTTGGCTCAGTTCCGGGGGCCAGCCATCCCTGGGGCCGAATTGGGTTTGTTCCCAGTCTAGAGTCTCGAAGAAGTTTTGGAACGAAGAGGCTATAGGTGATTGATATGATCCGTTTAACTGTGCCATGGCTTTCAGGTGTGTCGGCCGGATAGATCAGCTTTGGGCATCACCATGCTCGGCAGGCATCAATACCACTAAAGCGCTATCATCGACAGAGACCGGTTGACGACTATTCTAACAATCCCGGACATGAGAGGACATACACCGAATATATATACCACTCGCTCTCAGAGGAATGTTTTAGTTAGAACTCGGAGTTATGCTGAGGCGTGAGAAAGATTTACCTTAGCATGTCTAGAGAGGGTTCGATGAGGAGGTATGGCGCGGTGAGGACTCAGCAACTCAATCCAGATGTGAAACTTGGGGGCAGGTGAGTGGATATGTATGAATCTCTGTAAACAGCCATGTCCCGGTCCGCGAGGTGCCAAGTATCATAGAGCTGGGAATGCAAGACGAATAGATAAAATGAGGATACATAGTTAAGCAGTTAGCTTAATGACTATTTCTTGGATTTAGGGTGGGCGGCTAGGGCCGAGAGTGCAAGCGCTTAATAGAAAGATATCCTTATGGTTTCTGATTGAGTCGAACTAGGTCGGCATCTCGTTGTTTTGAAGAGTAATTTTCAGCTCACGACATGCGGTCTTCTCACAGACCTTTACTCGCCTAGTATAGGTAATCAAGCATCGTGGCTACCTACCTGAAGCATTAAGATAGGCATGGTAGGTAAGTAGACGCATAAGTGCACAGTAGATACCCACCCCCTTACATACCTCTTTAGTAACAAGGGATCAAGGTAGAACTACCTACATACATGCCGCATAAGATAAAGCAAGTTCAGCACTTCACAATGCTTAGGTTCGTGTAATTGGGTTCATAGAGGTAACGAGGTCGAAGTTGTTCCATTACCCGGGAACCTTAGTTATCAAGGCACCCAATGGAGACCTCGCCAGCTCGCTTCAATTATGACTCGCGTGGTTTAATCGAAAAAGTCGCGCTTGAGTCAAGCCCTCCGGCTTACTCGTCTCGGCTGGGATCTGCTATCACCTTTGCGACGCGTGGCTTAGTTGTGATTTGTATGAAATATTGGATACACAAGGGTTCTAGATTTCTTGTAGTAACGGTTTTTCTTCTTTCTTTCTTTCTTCTTTCTTTCTTTCTTCCCTACCAAATAGTGTTGACTTTTGACACCAGGAAGATTGGGCAGAATAGTTGCCCAGGGTGCTGGTGGTGGGAATTGGATGTTTGAAAATTGGGTGTGGCTAAACAGATGGAACTAGCCACAACCCCACATGCAAGCTTCCGACCTTCCAAGGTTGTGTGTAAATCTTACCGTGAGAGAGCGGGGCAATTCAGACATGCTATCGACGAAGGTGCTGCCTGTGAAATGCTATATAACAAGAGCCAGAGGCTGTTGATATCCTGTGTATTTTTCTTTACTTGCGACGAATGATGTTATTGCCCTACTCTATCGGTATTTGCACCTAATAGTAGATAACGGCCTGATATCGAGAACGAATCGGAGGCGTTCCGAACCCGCTGACTAAGCTCACTCCCTCAAGGCGAAACAAGACAAGCCAACAAGTAACGCGAGCACACGTACCTGTTCTAGGCCATAAAATGAAGATGGATTCTCACGCTTCCGAGTCAGATCTCGTGCCTCCACTCCCGAGGGTAACCCTGCTAAGTTTGAGAACAGGAAAAGTACGGCCATTCGGTGGTGTCAACCTCACTTCTGCCATCAATAAGCAACCTCGCCAGGGAAAGGTTCGGCTAACCAAGCTCGGTTTTGCCGGTGACGAGCGTCAGTTTCCCCCGCACCGATCCCCGGATAATGCTGTCCACCAGTACAACCCGGACCACTATGAACAGTGGAAGACAGACCTACCCGACCACAAATCTAAGTTCGCCGTCGGTGCCTTTGGCGAGAACATATCGACTCGGTATCTCTCCGAGAATAATGTCTGTGTCGGGGATAAATTCCGCTTGGGCGGCACCGTTATACAAGTCTCTATGACCCGGCAGCCGTGCTTCAAGCTGAACCACCGTTTCGAACACAAAAAGATGTCAAGTTTAGTACAAAGGACCGGTCGAACCGGCTGGCTATACCGTGTGCTCCAAGAAGGTTGGGTGGAAGAGGGTGACGAGATGGCTCTCATCGAGCGTGTCAATCCTGCATGGTCCCTCTCGCGACTACAACATTATCTGTACACGGATCAGAACAATGTCGAAGCGATGACGGAACTCATCAGATTACCAGGCCTTGGCGTTGAGATGGTCGAGCTCTTCCGGAAGCGCTTGGAACGAGGCGCTGAGAATATGAATGACCGTCTACAGGGCGACATCTCCACGCCCTGGTGTTCCTACACGGTAATCGAGAAGGCTCCTCTCACCCAACGAGTTCAGAAGTTTATTCTCGCCGCCGATGATGACAACATTGGCGCAGATGAACTATCTTTCGGTCGCTTCCCTCACGTTCGAGTCAAGTTTGGGCCTGATTTGAAGTTTACAAGAGCCTATTCTGTTGTCTCTGGTAATATGAGACGCTTTGAACTAGGCATTGCGAAAGACGATAATTCACGTGGTGGGTCTATTTACCTCCACGTCAACGTGGCCGTTGGCGACAAGTTGCAGGTGGCCAAAGGACATACCTCAAGCGGCAAACTGGTTGGCGATGGACAGCTTCATACCAAGAAACATATCTTCCTACTTGGTGGTATTGGTATCACGGCTTTCCTTAGCGATATTCAAGCATTGGCCAAGCAATGTGTCCAGTTTGAAGTCCATTACGCCGTGCGGAGCCGTCTCGATGCTGCGTATCTGGACCAGCTACCAGAAGGTCAAACTACTCTCTATGCAAAGGCTGGAGGCCACCGACTGCAAATCACTGATATCATTCCTTCACTAGACGACACGAAGGACCCTTCCGTGATGATATACTGCTGTGGCCCTACTAATATGATCGAGGAAACCCGATTGTTGACCAAGGAACTCGGCTACCCTCGGTCCCATGTTCACTTTGAAGAGTTTGGCGGTGCCGCCACCGGCACAGGCGACCCTTTTGAGGTTGAGATGAAGGCCAGTGGCAAGGTCCTGCAAGTCCCCCAAGAGAAATCGCTTCTCCAGGTTTTAAACGAGGCCGGCTTCGATATAGACTCGTCTTGTCTAGTCGGCAACTGCGGGACTTGCATAGTTGACCATTGCAAAGGCGAGGTGGTTCACCAAGGTGTGGCACTGGATGACGAGCAGAAGAAAACTAGCATGCTGTCCTGCGTTAGCCGCGGCAAGGGGAATATTATCGTCGACTGCTAAATAAATAAGAATCCCTTCTCCCTTTTTTTCTCTTCCTATCACGTTTCACCCAGGCGAAATTAAAGATCCCATGTCATTCGTTGTTCATTGATTCTATCTACCTAGACAGGTCTGAGTAGGTGGTGCTCTCATCCGAAGCCTAAGACTACTGGATGGGTTCCTCTGCGTTGTTGAAGACGCTATGGCGACGCTGAAATCTACCTGGAGACGTTGAGGACACCAGAGAATGTTCGTGTTTCTTGCCCGTCACGAGTTTTGCTCATCAAGAGAAAACGCTCAAGTCGTTTTCCCTACTTTTGTGAACAGCTAGTGATAGCTTGGTCGATGAGCTCGGCGAGTTTCTCAGCCTATAGTATATATAACCCATGTCAGTGGTGATCAAATTGAAACCGGCATTAGGTTTTTATGCTCAGTGGAAGGGAAAGGGACGATGGATCGATCAACTTACATAAGGCATATTAAGGATGCTCCAGTGGTTTCCGTCCACTACGTGGGTCTCCACGTTCGGACCAACCAAGACGTCCCATCCATTCGCTCCGTAAGTGCCGTCGTGTCGGGCTCCATGAAACCACAATTTGTAATCGCCATTCTCAGCGGCCATTGGGTTGACGTCTCTGTTACGGTTTCTAAGCTCCGGCAGTCCAACAGCAGAGAGGCGCTGCGACAAACCCCATCGCGCCCAGATGATGAGGGTGCCCTTCGCAGGGCGGTGATTGGCGGCCATGGGTGTAGGGCGCCAATTGTACACGCATTTGAGGCTCGCGAACTGCCTCTCGCGCTCTGGAATGACCGGGCCCGCTCCTCCCGACGCGTCCGAGGACGCACCACTAGCACCAGCGCTAATAGTGCCGTCATACTTGACAAGACCACGGTTTCTTAGGATGATGTTTAGATTATGGACGTCCCTCATCTTCGGCTCCCTATCGAACGACTCGCCGGGTAGATGCGCTTTCATATCAACTATGACCAGTTTCTCCACCTGCTGTTCATCCTCCTCCAGCAGTAGGCGCGCCATCTCGTAAGCGTGTATCGCGCCGGCTGAATATCCACCTAACAAATAGGGTCCATTTGACTGGACCTTCCTCATAGCCGCGATATAGAGAGGGGCGATCTCTTCCGGTGTGTAAATCATGGCGGCGGGATGGTTAAGGAACGGCGATTCCAGGACCCAGATCGGGGTGGTGTCAATGTTAGCCTTGAGAGCCGGAAGCTGGCCATAGACGGCGGCTGAACCGCTCGAACCGGCAAGGAAAAATAGCGGTCGGACACCTCGTGAAGATGAAGTATTTAAGCCCTGATGGAGCAGGACGGCGTTACTTGTCAGGTGTGCCGGGATTGTGGTTAGGTTCTTATCTAATGGACTTCTAATCCATGGGTTTTGGTAACTATCGTTCGTAGGAACGATAATGTTACCTTCCCCCTGCGCATTCCTGCCTCTATCATCCTCGTTTGCCTCGTGGACGTCAAAATTCTCTGGGCCAAATCTTTCTCGTACGTCGCGTATCATCTGGAGCTCCTGGAATACGGACATTGGGATCGTCTGGTTCGTTTCGGCCTTCACCTTGCGCAAAATGGCGATTCCCATCAGAGAGTCGATGCCCAGCTCAGACAGGCGGGTGGTATCTTGAACATCCTCGCAATTGATACCAGTTTCGGAAACAATGGCTGAGATAAATATATCCGCCATACTCTCAGCTGATGGGGCTGGCGTGGGGTTGTGGGTGGCAGGATGGAAACCGGGTGGCAGAAACGAGGAAGGGGCTTCTGTAGCTGAAGTGCTGTTGAATCTATCCCGAGTCTCGGCGAGCAGCTTCATAAGGGCGCTCTTCTTGATTCTGCTGAATCTCAAGGCTGCGATACCGACGAGATAGCTGCCGTTCCATACCTGGGCGTGCACAATGCGATTGCCCTTCTCGTCCGTGGAGAGACGGACATAGCTCAGGTAATTATTGTTCGGGATCACCTCGGCGAATATTTTGATCCTGTCGATTCGGAATGAAAAATAGAGGGCATCCTCCTCGCGTCTGATGTTCATGTTTGCCAGAAAACCACCGAGATGTACCAGCGAGTCGCCGTGGTAGGGATTGAGACGCGCGAACGCGTGGGCCTCCTTAGCGGGTGGCGCGACGAGCGCGACCTTTGCCACAGCCTCGTCGGATCCGTCCTCTGCCGGCTTTTCAGGGATATAGGCATCTTTAACACTTCGGTAGCGGGCGTCGTAGCTGATCGCATCACTGAAGATTTGGTAGAATTGGACGTTTCCCAGACGCTCGATATGTCCTCTATTATTAGTATTCATTTCCTCGGTGATGATGTCAATTACGGCTGCACGCCCGCGCATACCGTTTTCCATATCGTTTTGATTCTGCTTCGTCGTCTCCAGGGAGAAAGCGCTCTCCACCCTATGTTTTATACCTACGACGTCGCATTCGCCAAGGTGCTCCAGTCTTCCGCCTTGTATGCGCGACGACTTGAACATGACCTTGAGCCTATCGTTGTTTTTGTCGTTATCTGCCTTCACGATGATGGCGATCTCCTGCTTCTCAGGGTCACCAGCGAGCACGAATGGCTCGTCTAGCTTCATGTTGCGTACCTCGCGAAGGGGGACTTTGAGGTTTTCTTCCCGGAGCAGGTATCGGTTGTTGACGTAAGTGGCGGCCGTGAGGGCCATGTCGACGTATACGCTTGCGGGGCAGACGCTGAAATCGCCGATCCGATGGCCCCTGATTGCATCGCGAAGTGCCGGGTCGGCGGGAGAGGAAATGAAGATCACCTCAATAGTGTCGACGGCGATACTCTGGTACAGGATCTTCTGCACCGTGGCTGTAGGCACGAAGTCTACTTCTCCTGCCCGGCCCTGCGATCCGCTGTCGACCCCCATATTGATTCCTGTTGCTTCTGCGGTATCCTTCGTGTACGGCTGCCAGTACGTTGCGAGGTCAAATTGGTAAGTCGGAAGCTCTAGGAGCTTCACCTTCGACTCGAACGGTCGGTGGAATTCTGACCAATCGATCCTGCAACCGGCCTGGTACAGCTTCCCCACGGATTCTGTAACCGTCTCCCAGCTAGACTGGGGATTTTGAAAGCAGGCGAGTAGCTGGTCCGTCGGCGTGTTCAGGGTCATTTTAATCAGCGCCAAACAATTATGCCCGAGACCGAGTTCGAGCCACAACGGCCTAGACACCAGCGGGTACTCACTCTGGATGATCTCCAGGACATCGCGGAATCGGATGGGTTGGCACGTATGGCGAGCTATATACGAGGCGTTAAAAACACCGTCTTCCGAAACCACCGAGCCTGTTACAGCCGAGGCAACCTTGACTTTGGGAGATAAGAAGGAAACGCCTTCTGCAAGTAACGAGAGACGTCTGCCGATAAATTCTACGTGCGTCGTATGATATGCGTGAGTAGCTTTTAATACTCTGGCTGTAATTCTCTTTCTGGTTGCCTCGGCAACTAGAATCTCCAAATCAGCTTGCGGGCCGCCAACGACGTGTGAATGAGGGCCATTATAGCACCCGATACTACACTCCTTAAAGCGCATATCGGATGACAGGAGATGCTGGACTACCTCTCTGGTGGCTGTGAAGCTCACCATGCCGTATTCACGTTCTTCCAGTTGTGATATCCTCTTGATCAAGCAGGCGCGCCTGACGACTAGGTAGAGGGTATCGGAAATAGATAGCACACCCGCCACACACAGAGCGGCGTATTCCCCAATGCTATGACCCAGGACCATAGCCGGTTTGACCGACCACGACTTCCAGAGCTCAGCGAGCGCGAGCTGAATACACACCAGGGTGACATGTGACTCGACGACATTAGAAGGGTCAAGTTCACCATTCGGCGAAAGTATGACCTCAGCGACTGAAGTCATTTCTGGGTATATGTCCCGGCAGATCTTGTCTAATACATCGAGATGCTGTTGGAAAGCTGGGTGCGTTTCATACAACACCTTCGCTACGCCAAAGTTCTGCGATCCTTGGCCACTGAACACAAACACGATATCCGGCTGCTGACCGTTGGTTTCTCTGTTTGGTATATCATGCTCGTGATGCCTGCTGCCCGTCGGGCGTCTAATAGAGTCCCTGAGCTCTTGCTCTAGTTGGTCCTTTGATCTGACCACGTAGTGAGAGCGCCACTGGTAGTGAGTGCGACGCGCGGTTGTCGAGTATGCGATGTCAGCCAGGCTAATATCGCGATTTTTCTTAAGATACTCAAGGAATTTCTTTTTGTAGTTTTCGCGGGAAACGGCCGTCGCCGCGGATATGGTCACAATGTGCCAGTTCCTTAGGGATGGCTGACGGGGCTCGTCACAGCTAACCTGCGGTGCTCTCTCAACTAGCAGGCATGTGTTACCTCCCTAATTAATCCGAGAAAGTCAGTAAGTGTCCAAATATTCAGGTTAATATGCAGTCAATGGTGTGCGTGACGTACAGCAGCATCAAGACTATTGACGAGGATGCTCTTCTTCTTGCTGTCAAAGGACTCTGCACGTGTATCGATGCGGATACGATCCATCTTCAAATTCTTGAACTCTGGGTGTAGCTCAGTATCCGGCTTTATCGTGGCCTGAGGAGGGATGGTTCCCTTTTCCAGCATGAGAGCTGCCTTGATCACTGATGAGACACCAGCAGCCTAAAGGATTTGAGTTAGTTTGGCAATGTTCTCTGTTGGGGAGTTGGCACTCGGGAGTAGGTATATGGGATATAGTAGATGACCATCACTTACACTTTCAGAGTGTCCGATGTTTGCCTTCACGGAACCAACGTGGATGGAGTGGTGACGTCCCCAGTCCTCTCCGAACACGCGAGTCACCATTTTCATCTCGGCTGCGTCGCCGATCTATAGATATCCATCCGTTAGTAGCGTTCCTATCAGAAGAAGAAAAGGTAAATGAGGAACAGGGATGCTATAATCACCTTTGTGCCTGTTCCATGCAGCTCAACATAACCGACATCCTCCGGCTTTGCATTCGCCTGACGAAGCACCTTACGAACAAGCTTCTCCTGCGACTCCGGATGCGGAGCGGTAATATAGTCCGAGGCAGCAGAATAGTTGCGTCCCCAACCCGTGACCAGAGCGACGACGTTGTCATTGTTGGCCAGCGCGTCTTCAAGTCTCTTCAGCACAAGCACTCCAACGGCCTCACCGCGACAGTACCCATTAGCGTCAGCACGGAAGGTCTTGCATCCGCCTGAGGGAGCGAGAAAGCCTGATTGACCCAGCGCGGCGAATTCAAAGGGGCTGTAAGCAATTTGGGCACCACCTGCGAGGGCCATGTCGCACTCTCTATTCAGAAGTGCGGTACAAGCGAGCTGGGTCGCTGTGGCGCTTGATGAGCAGGCTGTATCGACGCTGTTTGAGATACAGTTAGTATGTAGTCCTCGGTCTGGGGAAAGGAAAACTTATATGCTCACCTGTACGATCCTCCATCAAACCCAAAGTGACGGTTTACTCTTCCGGGAGAGAAAGCACGTAAGAGGCCCGGAGCAGTGTACACATCGATGCCTTGCTGGGCGTTCACCTCTCGCCAAACGTCACTGTTCTGGCCGAAATACACCGCCGTACGGTTGTTAATGGGCGACGTAGGGGTGTTCGAATCGGACACCGAGTAGGAGTACCCGGCCCTCTCCAGTGCCTCGAGACTGACCATCAGTAGTAGCCGATGCGTAGGATCGACCAGCATAGCTTCTCTAGGGGACATCTGGAACAACTTGGTGTCGAAATCACCGGGATTATCGAGGAAGCAGCCGTCTATGTTCGAGATGCTATTCTTCGTGGCGCCTGTGCGGTCGTAGAATTCAACAAAGTTGAAGCGTTCTTGTGGGATCTGGGATGATATTATTGTTAGTATATCAGATAGACATCAAATCATTATTATCCGCTTTGCTACTGCGTCAGGGCAAGGCAGGGCAAGTCATGTGTCGAGACTAGTTCTCTTAGGGTAGAGATATTAAGACTTACTGCTCTATGCGTAGTACCGCCTTTCATCAGGAGCTTCCAGAACGGTTCCAATTCTTCGGCACCCGGGAACCGAGCCGACATGCCGACAATGGCGACAGCGCCGGATCCGCCTCGAAGAGCAGGTTGAGGAGATACATCGAGCTTGAGGTCAGGGACGGGGGACTCGGTAACTCTGACACCAATGTCTCTCAGGGTACGGATAAGACGACCTGTCTGGGCCGAAGGCCCGACCACGGATAGTGTGACTTGCGCCGTATTTTTCTTTAGCTGCTTTGCAGCTTCTGAGAATGTATTCTGAAGTAGCAACGGCTCCTGCATAACAGAGGTAAAGATCTGTCGTGCTACCTCCCCTAGTATACGGGCCTCATACGGAACGCATTTGTGAGTAGACATAAGAAAGGCCTCGGAGCGCAGAGGCAAAGCCCAAAGGGGCAACGAGGGTTCCACGACGGACTCAAAGTCCGGGGCAGCGAGATGGGGTGCATGTACTGCGCCTGCGACAGGTAGGGCCATGTGTGGAAGATCTTGAAAAGCTGGTGTACCCAGCATGCGTTCCAAGACGGACGGAGGGCCACTAACCGTGACCCAGTTATAGCCAATGATCCCTATCCATGCCTTTTTGTGGTTGGGTAAGGACTAATCTGAGTGGTGAGTAAAAGCCGTCACACAAGCAGTGAACGGCAAGCAGTAACCCGTAATAGGAAAGCAGGAGGGAAAGGGGAAAGGGGAGGGAAAGGTAAAAGAGGAAAACTCACATGTTTTTTATGAAACCCATCCAGGTATGGCTGCATGGTAAACTCACTCTGGCTCGGGAACATGTATGACCATGTTCCGTGCTGCCACTCTATATTCTTAGCCCGTATGTGATTCGCGAGCGCCATGTTAAAATATGAGGGAAAGGCCTCTACAGCAAGCTTAGCCAGCTCTGTGGCTGATCTAGCTGTTGCCGCCAGTGCGGCTGGAAATATGCAGACACATAGTCCAATAACGACACGAGGGGAAGTTAAGATAGCAGGGTCACATTCTGCACGACTAATTTTTGGGAGAATGAAAAGGGAAGTTAGTCAGTAACCTAGTGTCACACAAGAGCGTGGGGATATGGAATAGAATAAAGAGACAGAGAGGGAAAGTGGAAAAATAAAAAATAAAAAAACTCACAGGATAAGTTCGCCCAATCGAGCGAAGTAAGATAGGGTGCACGACACTAGGACGGGAGACCCGTCCGTCTCGTCATGCTTCTCTGACAGCTCGAGCAGGGATTCAAAATCCGCCGTAGCCGCCGTCTCATCGTCACGGAAGCGAGGCTGTAGGTTCCCGAAGGCGATCTGGCAAACATCTGTAGCGTCTCGCAGGAACTTGGCCAGGAGACCGGAGTCACCGGACCGTGGCTGTTTCCTGCTCGACGCGGCGTAGAGATGCCGGATAGTGGCGCCTACGTTGTCGGTCTGGTCTCCGAAGAGGAGGAGGTTATACGAAGAGTGAGGCTTCATCTTGTGCGTCATAGGAGTAGTTACAGCTATGGCATATAGTATGCTACTCTAAATTGTCAGTGTTTTCCCGCAACGGATCTCGTGAGGTGAGATAGTGAGATGGATAGGTGGATAGGCAAGCAAGTATGTAGGTGACACAACTAGCTGTGATGGATCGAATGCATCAAGCCGATCTTCATCTTGTTCCGGCTGTAGCTGCGGGCCCAGTGTGTGGTGTATGGAAGGGGATTTAGTTACCTCTGGGGAGAAAGTTGAGACAGACGTCGCCTCGGTGTCCGGCACAGGGCCGTAGTACTGTGTTAAACTTGTCAGTGTGATGTGACTCGTGAGATAACTACACCGTCCGCATGCTGGGTGACACAGTCTAGGATGATTAGATACCTCAAGCGTTATCCCGTCGCCCGAAGGTGCTGGTTGCAGGTTGTGGGTGGTTAGCGTGCAAAGGGATTGTATTGCCTCTGAGAACAAGATGATATGTTCTTATACCAAACAGGTAGTTCGAGCTGTGTATCCTTGAATGATTACAGTAGAGCGTAGAGAGGTAGCGAAAACTCCTGCTACTGTTGGGTTGCTCTAAGGTGCACGCACACTAGGTTGTGTTGCGGAAGTTGAGCAGAAAAAGATATTCGGAGTTTCAGGTGAGAAAATGTATTCTGTGGCAGGCTCAAGGATGAGAACTCCTGCTAAATAGTAATTTTTGCCCTATCTCCCACAATATAATACGGAACCCTACGCGGGTCTGCCCTATGCGACGAGAAGGTGTACGCGCTTAAACAGCGTAAAGGTAGATACAGAGACACGGGGGTTAGACAGCAGTGCACTGCAATGTAATTTGATGCGGCCCCGTACTAGTGAATCAAGGATACTATAGCAAGAGCCCCTAATTGATCTGACTCTCTGCCCGTTTCTTAGTCCAACTTGCTACGTACCTGGCACAGCACAGGGTGTGTATTTTCAGATGAAAATATCGAACTAAGATCTTGAGAGTAATACTAACGACTTGGTTCACAGGTTGGTGTGTATCCTAGTCATCCAAGATCAGACCTGCATGGTAGCCATGCCACTTTGCTGTGCTATGTGAATCTATGTGTATCACCTCGAGTTCCTGTTTGCTTATCTCACTACAAATCAGACCAGCCTTCTGTCTTCGAGATACACTCATAAAGAGACCCTCTTCCATGCCCAAGAGGAGCCTCTTCTTCTATTAAATCTCCTAGCTTACCTTTTCTCTTGGAACTTTCCCCGTGGTCAGCACATGTTTTAAAATTCCCGGCAGTACCTTGGGACGCCGGGCCGAGACCTGTCTGTGCAAGGAAGCGCGATATCTGGTGGTTTTGGTACGCAAAAGTATTATCAATTCTAGATACACTTCTTGTTGAACGTTAGACAAGGAACTAGCAAGAGAAACCAACAAGGCAAGTCCACTATCTCTTTCTATATTCCCTAAAGCAAATCGGAAAAAGAAACAACCCGTTCTTGTCCCCATCCACTACCGCTCATGGCAACTGTCGTGACCCGGAATATCTAAGTTAGTGATGTCACACATAACTAAGCCAACCTTATGGGAGGTTTCTAGTGACTTGTTGTGTCGCTGCCCTTCTAGCTGACTAGATCATATTATACCTACCCCGTTCTCATCATTGGTAAAGTAACTTTGCCACCAAGGCCGCCCTTTTCTACCAACCCCAACCATGTCTCTCGGGAATGAGAACTATGGCTCTATTTTACCTGCAGCTAGAAGTTCAACTGGCCTTCAAATCATCGTATGCAGTCTCCCCCGAACAGGGACAAGTTGTGAGCACTCCTGTTTCTAAATAAAATACCCTCTGCATCTCTCCGCTTTGTACAAGAAGAGCAAGCACTAAAAATACATGTCCTCATGACTTGCTAGCTACAAAACTGGCTTTGGAGAGGCTAGGTATTCAAAATGTCTACCACATGACCACGTTTGTCGAGCATACTGAGGACTACAAGAACTGGGTTTACGTGACGAAGGCGAAGATAGCAGGGGAAGAAGTTCCTCGTGCTGTGTGGGACGACCTACTCAGTAACTACCAGGTGAGTAAAACGGACTCCAAATCCATTTGTTGATCTTTGCGATTTCGCTGCTCTTCAAGTATCTGCACCGAATCTAAAATTTCAAACACAAAAATAGGCAGTAGTCGACGCGCCGGCATGCTATTTCGCAGTAGACCTCGCAAAGATATACCCAAACGCCAAAGTTATAATCCTCGACCGTGACAGCGAAAAGTGGTACACCTCATTCGCGCAGACTGTGCAACATATGATAAAGCGGCGAGAAGCGCTCGAGATCTGGGAGTGGCTCATCAGGCCATGGGTACCCGACCAGGCATCGGCAATCATCCGCCTGGGGAATCTCTTGTCTAGGTCAGGCGTGGGACTCGGCTCCTACGGCAAAGAAGAATGTCTGAGGTTCTTCCATAATTATTACGAACATTGCAGGATCAATTTATCGGCCAGAAATTATATCGACTTCAAGGTCCAGGACGGGTGGGAGCCACTTTGTAGACACCTGGGCGTTCCGGTACCAGAACGAAAAACTCCGGGTGGCTGGGTTCAGGAACCGTTCCCTCAGGTCAACGATCGGGATGCGTTTGGTATCTGGACGGCAAACCTCCAACGGAAACTAATGGCAGAAACTAGGAGGAATATCATTATACATGGGCTCGTACTATTCGGGTTGATGCTACTCTTGGCATTTACGAGACATTTCTTAAAGGTGGACTAGAAGAACACTTAGTAGGTTATTAAACGATAAACAGGATACGTTGAGCCTGCCAGGTCCATGAGAGACTGTCAAGTTTTCTTAGAGTAGTACAGAAGTAATCAAATAAATTTGTTCTTGCGCTACTTGGCCTACACATGAGGGATATTCTAATGACGGTGCTAACAAGAGCGGCCCAAAGACCAGTACCAGTAGCAACTACGGCAACAGTACTAAGTCTGAAGAGGGGTATTTAGACGGCGGTTCGTCTACACGCAGAAGCTTCTGGGTTAAGACAAATATATCAGCCTCGACTACATGAGTTTCATTTATAAGCGCCTCTGTCGCCTCGTACAGGTCTGTAATGCATTGAGATGCTTCGCAACTAACTGATCAACCAATATAGAACACAAACGACGTGCCTCTTATCAGCTTCACAGAACTTACCCTGAAGATAAAACGTAGACCTATGTTTATGATACCATGTGGTATTGCGTTTCAGTTATTATCATTAGTATTATGGTCCGTCCTCTACGCCTTTGCAAACTTCATTCATAGATACTTGCCCGCTCAACTAACGCCTACCTTAACGGGACGACACTCATATTTAGATACCGGCTCATGGTCGCTTCTATTGGTCACAGTGCGATGTAGAAGCTTTTCTTTCTATGAGATGTCTGGAACTTGTGAGGACAAGCCGGGTCTGTATTTCCGACTCTCATAGTCTCAAGATACATAGCTAGGTAAGTGCTCTCTTTAAGCGTGTCGGCGACTTGGGGCGCATATTCGGTATCTCCTAGTGCAGGTGGTACATGCTACCCCCCACCCCCTGGGTATGTTGTCAACCCACACCCACTATAGCATCAGAGATACAGTGGAACTGACCAATAAAGTGACACTCAGCTTCCAGAAGAGGTTAGACCCTGATGCAACAGTGTGACTTCACTCTGGCACTATGGCACGCGCGTGCCAATTCCTAGGTACTTACTTTAATCTTATTTCCGGATGTCTTTCGCACTTGACCTTGACCTTTCCCCCTCCTTCATACCAAGATTTAGGCAGTACAAGGAGTAGACGATGGAACGTGAAAAGAGCGAGCTACCGCCGTACAGCGCCGTGGCCTCGCCTGAATGGCTACGGCGGCGCCGCGCGATTAGGCGTTCAAGGGGTCTGAGGGTTTTCGCGCTTGCCTGTCTCGCTTTCATCGTCTATGCGCAGTGGCTGCAGATCGACCACCGGCCCAAGTCGACCGTTTCACAGCTTTCTATCGAGAAGCTGGAGGACGATCTGGAGATATGTAAAAAGCTAAACTCGAAGCCAAAGGACCCGATAGGCGCTGGCCGCCATCGCAATGCTCGCTACATCGACGGGCATAAGCCTACTCTGATCCAGAACGCCACCATTTGGGTTGGCGAGCCTGCTAAGGGTACCAGTACTGAAGATGCACGGGCCGGTATTGGCTACTCTTGGATCGGTGGCGATGTCTTCCTCGAGTATGGTCTTATTAAGAAAGTTGAAAAGGGTATTGATGTCAAGTCCTTGCCGTCGGATACACTGGTCTGGGACGCCAACGGCCGCCGTCTTACTAGTGGCATCATCGACATGCATAGCCATGGCGGAGTCAATAGCATTCCAGAACTACAGGGTAACCAGGATACCAATGAGTTAAGCGGCGACATCACGCCCTACGTACGTTCCATCGATGGCATAGATCCAAACGATCATCAAATCCAGGTTATCAAGTCCGGCGGTGTAACGACTAGCCTGGTGCTTCCTGGCTCTGGCAACAACATCGGCGGCGAGGCTTTTGTTATCAAGCATGCTGTTGGCAAGCACGATGGCCGCAATGAAACATCTGCCGCTGACATGCTGGCGGACCCCGACCGCAACTGGCGTTACATAAAGATGGCCTGTGGTGAGAACGCGAAGAGAGTATACGGCAAAGCTGGCGAGCGGGGTCCTACCAGTCGACTGGGAGAGTCCTGGGAGTTTAGGCACGCGTTTGAGCAAGCGGCGAATTTAGTACGCGCCCAGGATGACTGGTGTGATGCCGCTGAAGCCGTTGGCATTGAGAACATGGACAGTTACCTCCCCCAAGACCTCCAGTGGGAAACGCTGGGTGCCGTCTTGCGAGGGCAGGTCCATGTTAACACCCACTGCTACACGATTCCCGACCTCGAAGCGTTTGTTGATCATACAAATGAGTTTAAGTTCCCCATTAGAGCATTCCATCATGCGCATCAAACATTCCTCGTCCCAGAAATCCTTAAGCGTGCCTACGGTAACTCCCCGCCTGCGTCTGCCCTCTTCGCTGACAATATGTGGTACAAAGCTGAGGCGTATATTGGCTCCGAATACGCCGGCAAGATTCTGTATGAAAACGGATTGACACCCATTTATGTCAGCGATAACCCGGTGCTCAATGCTCAACACGTTGTCTTTGAAGCGGCAAAGGCCTTTGGGTATGGTCTTCCGTATCATGCTGCGTTAGCCTCTGTTACCACGGCTCCCGCGGAGAGACTAGGCTTTGAAAAGCGTTTAGGCAAGATTAAGCCCGGCTTTGACGCTGATATCGTTGTCTGGGATAGTGACCCATTGAGCGTTGGTGCCACGCCTGTCCAAGTCTGGATTGACGGGACTGCTCAATATGAAAACCCTGTTGAGCTTGAGAAGCCATTCGACGCACACGTTGATGTTCCTAAAGATGTACAAATCACGACAGATGAGCCAGTCCCTGCCTCGGACTTGATTATCACGGGCATCTCGAGGTCGTTCGTACCGCAAGGGTCTACTAGCGCGACTGAGAAGAACCAGAAGTCCACGGTCGTCATTTCTAACGGCAAGATTACCTGTATCGGGATATGCACCGAAGAAACCAAAGCCTCCCAGAAAAGCGGTGCTAAGACGATAAGCCTTAAAAACGGCCACATAACGAAGCCCTTTACCGCATTCGGCTCCCTACTCGGCCTTAACGTCATCGACGCTGAGACAGTCACCGACAACGGGGGCAGCGCGGATGTCTTCAGCCGCGGCGTCGACGGCCTTATCTTAGACAACAAGAAGCTACACTACGCGCACAAATACGGCGTCACGCGCGCCATCTCGGCCCCCAAGTACTCCTCTGCGGCGACACACCAGGGCACGAGCGTGGGCTTTCGGACCGGCGCCAAACATCCCCTGCAAAGGGGCGCCGTCTTCTTAGAGGATGCTGCAGTGCACTACACACTCGATTTGCACGCCAAGACGGGCAGTACCTCCGTCTCCAATGCCGTTGGTACCTTACGCCGCAAGCTCCTCACGGCCGTCAAGTCAAATGGAACAACGGAGGACTCGTACTCCGAAACCGCATTCCTGGAGAAAGTAGTCAGTGGAAATTTGGCGCTCGCTATTACGGCGCACAGCGCTGATGTCATTGCCGCTATTCTAAAGGTGAAGAGCACAGTTGACGAAGCCATCGCCTCCGAGCGAGGGGGTAAGGGTTTCAGGCTCGTAATAATCGGAGGCGCAGAATCCTTCATCGTAGCCGATGAGCTGGCGGCCGCGGATGTGGGCGTAGTGCTGAGTCCGCTGTTCTCGTACCGCACGACGTGGGACCAGCGACGCGCTCTCACGGGGGCGCCGCTCACGAACGGCACGGCCGTGGACGTCCTCATCGACGCGGGCGTCACGGTCGCGATTGGCCTGGAGGAGGACTGGGTTGTTAGGGATTTGGGGTTGTTGGCGGGTATTGTGTATAAGAATGGTGGTGGCAAGATCGATGAAGCGCAAGCGCTGGATCTTGTTGGGTCTAATGTTTATGAGATACTCGGGTTGAAGGATAGTGCGGATGAGAAGGATATCAACGAGTTTCTCATTTTTGAGGGAAGTCCCCTTGAAGTAGGCGCTCGTGTGAAGGTTGTTGCTGATGGTTTGGGCGAGGTCAAGGTCTATGAATATGAATAGCCGCTGCATTTCACTACTGGCTGGACATTGAGCTGAGCTGGATACATAGCTACATACATGCTACATGATTTATTACTTCCTGCTTTAGCCTCTAGCAATCACAATTTCTCAAGCCAGGAATATAATGGAGCATGCACCTAGGGTGACTACATATATGCTATATCTCTACCATCATATGGTTATGTGTTCATGTCTTGCTACGGTTACTCGAACGCAAGACCTAGTCCGAGGAGAGGGGATATGCCTGCCTCGCCTTCCTCAATTGACGTACATCGTAGCAGTCATATCTATTAAGTAATAGTAGGTAGTATTAATTTTGAAAGGCATTATACTGCAGTCAGCAGCGCCTTCTTGCCTGGCTTCCTCTGTTCCTTCCAGTTCCACGACCAAGACCAACCAATAGTGGCAATTGCAAGTGCGATTGCAGCTGCGCTCGCGATCCATACCTCGCCGCGGACCTGAATGCTTGTCCCATGTTCCTCTACCGCGTCGACCGCCGTCCCATACCAGACAAGTGTACTGCTGAAGAACGCCTGGTACAGAGAACTTGCTGGTTAGTTAGGATTGACAAGGTTATTATATCATCGGTGATTCGTGGGATCCAGTGGTGGATAGGATAAACCTCATGAAACCAAGATACGAACCACGACGAGATTAACTGGAAGATAAACCATGGCGATGGCTGTTGCAATTCGCACTGCCCGCGAATCCTTGTATGTGAGATCGGCCAAGGTTGCCATATCTCTATTCCCAGCGGCATCAGCCTGCGCTAAGTGTGCCAGTTTCAAGCTGGCGTCGTGCTGTAGCTCCTGGCCGTGGAATGCGAGAATGTTTCTATACTATGAATTGGTAAGATCGCACCTCTGCGACGGATTTGGTATTGCGAAGCATGGGTTAGATCATTAAGACTTACCATCGAGCTCAAGTCATCTGATATACGAAGAAGCTTATTCGAGGTCTCAATGTAATTATCAGTCTCCAGAGAAATACTACGCAATTTACGCTGGAAATCATTATGAACGGCTGGGCAGATGTTCTGCTTCTCTGTTATAGCAGATTCATGCTCGGCGATAGCTTGAATAGTGTTCTTGGTGTTGTTGAGAATGCTCCGGGCATGGTGAAGCTTCCCCCTGTGATGATGGAGGTTCTGTTCGTGCGAAAAACTAATATTGAACTTATGATAGGGGTTTGGTATTGCAATTCGTTGATTCTGCGGACAGCGGTAGCAGGTACAGCCGATAGTTAGGACAGCCTGCTAAGCCCGGCACTGGGCCTACGAGACAGAATTTACTTACCAGAAGTTTGAATTGTTGAGCAAAAGAGTCCAGATATTCTCTCCAATTCGCAAGAGCGGCATGAAGATACCGGAGGTGTAAGAACATCGGATGCGGTGACGGGCTTACTACTAGATCGAAGGTTTTAGGGGGCTGAACGACGACCCAAGTTGACCGGCCGGAAACTAATGAGAAGCTGTGGTGCAGAGCTGACTGGCGGCAGGACCACGGATCCTCTAAATCCCTATGATGTCGTTCAAAGTGTCGAAGGTTGTAGCATATTCCTTGTGATGTCAGATCCTGAGCTGAATTATTTAGAGAAGAAGTGAGCCTGGAGGACTCACTCCAAACTGAATCATCACTGCCTCCCTTTATACCACTAAGCATGGAGGCCGAATGATTGTTTTGCGATCTCAGTGAGCTATAACATGACATAAAGTCTTCATCTTGCGATGAGAACTTTCTACCCATACCAACTATGAAGTGCAAAAAGTAGGGCGTAATTTCGGCAAGATGGCATGCCACAGAAAAGCACTCGATAGTGATATCTATCCTGCTCCATGAGTTGTGCCGGTTGAGGATTCTGGACAAAAGCAGTCTGTCAACTATGACGCAGCCTAGCCCGACTTGAGGGTGAAAGAGACTCTTACAATAGTGTTGACGTTCCCGTTCCTAGAGCAGTACATAAATCCTCCGGACTCGATACCCAGACGAGTCGATCGCTCTCAGGCGTGGCTACACCGACCATGGCATCGGTTGCGTTATCGACGAATAGGTCCGGTAATTTAGACTCAAAATCCTTCCACATATGCCCAAGACCAATGCCACGGGCTTCTTGGCATAGGCGATCCAACCCAGCTGCGCGATTCGGAATTAAGTTTTGGTTAGAGGCTTTGGTCGGCATTGTGTGCAAGTGGTGAAGCTAGCAGGTTTTGTCACGCCTACGGGACACTTCTAAGTCTTATTTCACACTCGCCTAAGTGGGTCATTGTGGACAGCAAGCTAATAGGTAGGCAGGCACGTATTATAGTGCGGGGTGTAGTGTGCTATAGACTGAATAGGAAGTGCCTAAATATCTGTGAACATGTCTCGTGGGACTTCGAACACCGTGACGTTTATCAGTCCTTCAATTACTTTCCGACACCGAATTTTTCTCAGTCTAGCACTACTCGGTTAGAAATAAAGATTTTTGAATTAGAGAGACCCCAGGGCCTATCGACCTCACCGTTGTAAGCTCTCGTGGACCCTCCACAGCAATCGTTCCTCCAGTGACCTAAGAGACATTAGCACACTATACCAAATATGCTGCGCCGTTTAACACTCACTACCACATTATAATCGTGCCCGAAGAGTTCCTGCAACAACCGATCCAGCGCGTGGCGATCCACGTAGCGATCCTCCAGATAGCTGGTAACTCTTTCGTTCGAAGACATATTATTTCTGCTGTCAGATGACCGCTAGAATCCTTGTATCAGGCAGATTGCGATGGAATGTGTAATTCTGTTTGAGGAGCCCAAGGATTGGAATTGCCTAACTTCTTCTCAAGTCTTTCGGGGTTTATATGCATCTGGTGGTGGCTGTGCCAAATTTTATTGAACGGTGCTGTTCGGATTCTGTTTCGCTGCTGATTGTATATATTTCTGCCTTATTGTACGAATATAGGGAGAAAACGCCTGGGGGCTGTGCTAAAACGCCTCCTGTGCTATGCTGGTGCTGACATGCAGTGTTGTACCAATTATATTTTCCGCATTTATGCATAGATGGAAAAATTGAAGATTACGACTGATGATAAGGGTTGCACCTCAAATGCGCTTGAACGCGTAGAATGCCGTTCTATGCCTTGTTTCGTATCGTCTCAGTAACGGGGAATCTCAACCATTTGTGTAAAATCGGGCTTCACCTTTTCTGCTCTTTCATCTGTTGTTACTCTTGAGCTATCGTCGGCACTCAGAGCGTACATAGTGTCCAGGTATGCACCATGATCAGAACTCTTCAGAAACAGACACTGGAGGGGATGACCATCTCAATCTCCCAACGGCCATTTCTACCTACAAACAAACTTGACGAAATATTCACCCGGAACGCCATTGATGACGCTGTCAAGGAACTAGCTTGTGACCCGCAGGATCGCATCAAGCTGGTTGACACTATATACAACGAAGGCAAGAGGGTGTTTGCCATGCTCGTTTATGATGACTGCCAAAATCTCATTACGAAATTTCGCAAGTTCGGTTTTCTTGATAGTCAACTTCCCCTGAGTGAAGTCGATATTACGAAGATCGCGGACACCGTCCCCGTCCGTCGGCTCGCTCGAGATACCCAATGGCATTTTTGTCCTTACATCTTCCCGGAACGTATGTGGCAGTACCATCGCGAATTGAATAAGGAAATTATCCTTCCAATTATTAATGCCGTGCAAATCGGGACGGGTGCATATGGTGATGTGGAAAAGATCGGCCTTCCGTCGTGTCAACAAAATATCATTGCCACGAAGGTACACGCTTTCGAGTTGGTCTAATTCATATACCTGAAACTAATACAATACGTCATAGGAGCAAATAGTACAGTTTGCGCGAAAGCGGCTCAAAACCAAAGCTATGACGGAGGAGTTTAAAAGGGAAGAGAAGTGTCTACGGCTTCTAAACCAGCTCAAACATCCCAACATCATTCCTCTATTCGGTTCCTACACATACCAAGGGGAACAGAATTTCCTCTTCCCATACATAGAAATGAGTCTCGATAGATTCCTGCTGAGCAAATCCCGCTATGGGGATTTCCAGTGGGATTTCACATTCTATTCAGCGCTCGCTGGCCTTGCGTCAGCACTATCAAAGACACATCGTCTTAACCTCAGCCTGGCGGTCCACGATGTAACATTTGAGGGTATTGGCTACCACCACGACCTTCGACCCCCCAATGTTCTTGTTTCTCCCGATACTTTCATCCTCACTGATTTCGGGCTAGGGAGACTAAAGTGGGAGGAGGCCCTGTCTCATACGCCATTCAAATCTGTCAGTGGCGACTACATAGCTCCCGAGTGCACTAATGGAAATGAGGAAGGGCAGGCAGTTGGTCGATCAGTTGATGTTTGGGCTTTGGGATGCCTTATCATCGAGGTTGTTACCTACATGCTGAAAGGAAATGAGGGGCTCGAAGTATTCCGCAAAAAGCGACTCACACCAGGGCGGTTGGAGCGTTGGCAAGATAGTAGCTTTCATCAGCCATCTGGTCACGTCAAACAAGAGGTCCTTGATTGGATTGGGGATTTGAGCCGCACCAATTCTGAGCCGGATTTGGTCCCACAGCTTATTGAGATATCTCGCCAAGCTCTTACATTTGAGTCCAAAGAACGCCCGAACATGGACGCTATATACCAGCGCTTGACACGCTTGAGTATGCAGAAACATTTCCAGTCTATTCAGAGTATATTCCGCAGCGTTCTTGAGACTGTGGAACTGTCAGCGTCCCATAATCAGCATTATCTACAAAGTATTCGATACGCGCAACAGCGGTTTGATGTGTGGGGCATAGCTGCGTTAAGAGAGGATAATGTTTCTGATTTCAATCGTGAGGAATCAGTTGCAATTATGAAGCGGGTTTTTAAAGAATTGAAGCCAAAGGCAGAAGTACATGGCTTGGGAGATGGACGACTGATAGTCCAAAGCATCAATGACTTATGGAACGTGCTCCCGGATAGTCTCCACCAATCGGCTGAGAATCAATGGGAGAAGGCTGTGGATGATATAGAACCTTTCCACGAGAAGGAAGATTCACACCTCGTCACTCGTCGTGACTCATCCGACGCCCTCGGCCTTGAGTCTGAGTTCGAAGAAGCGGCTCGCGTATTTAAGCGAAGCTTTCGCGATTCAATACCATGGGATGAGCTTCTCGGGGTAACATCCAGCCAAAGTGTATACACTATTACGGAGAAAATCCAGGATGAGCAGGCGGCTTATGATGGGCTTCGCAATCTACCTAAAATCCATCGATACTTAGAGCACTTAGAAGGGTATGCGGGCGTCATCTGTGACATCGTTCACGGGAATCAACAAATTCTGGCTCTTGTCTGGGGACCGATCGCACTACTATTGAAATGGGCGACCGTACAGGAGAAAGCTTTTGACTCACTCATCAATGCTGTTGCTGAGATTGGAAAAGTATTGCCTGATTTTCGAGCCTCTCCCTCAATTTTCGATCAGAATACCGAGGCTCTCGAGATTACACTACTTCTTTTCAAGGATCTCCTCAACTTTTACCACGAAGCCTTGGAGGCTTTCACTCACCCTAGTAAGTGACATCCCAAATGTCTATCGACAACTATGTGGTAAATGATTGTTGATATTTGCGGTAGATTGGATGCATGTATTCGACCGCTTGTGGCCAAAACATCATACGCATATTTTGGAAATCGCGAGTCATATAGGGCGTCTCGCTCGACTGATGCGCATAGATATACGTCTGGAACACATTCAACAAGAACATGAGTTTCGTAAGACGGCTCTGGAGAGCTTCAAGGAGCAGAAAAGGGAGTCCCGCCAACAAGAATTTGATCGAATTAGGACGTCTTTCAATCCCCGCAATTATGATAATGCCTTGGACCAGCTTCGTGGCTGCTCGCGCTTTCGGCAACCCGGAGATTGGCTCTTTAGGGATGAAGTCTACGTGGAATGGTTGAACAGCTCACAGGAAGACAAGCAGGTCTTGTGGTTGAGAGGAATTCCAGGGGCAGGTCAGTAGCATGTTCACTCTATTATTTCTCTTTCCTAACTCGGCCCCATACTTCACTAACTGGATTGAGAATTCAACCATTCCACACTTTATTTATACATCTTTAAAAGCAACAGCACTAACTTCAGGGCACTTAATACAGGAAAGTCAGTTCTCTGTAGCGCTGTTATCAGCCATCTGATGACGAAACCAGCAGTCAAAACAGCCTTTGCATTCCTTACGTACCGAGAAACCAAAGTTACAGCGCTATCAACAATGCACTCTCTTGTGTTTCAGCTAGCCGAGAAAGATGATGATGCTATGGCTATTATCTGTGAATCGATGGCTAATAGCTCAAGTAACAATCTTACTGCGGTTGGCGATCTTCTGTCTTCTCTCGCAAATTATACTGCTCCATCTTATATCGTTATTGACGGCGTTGATGAGATCAGGGAAGGAGAGCGTGACAGACTTGTCAGCGAACTTCTGAGGCAGGTTGCAGTCTGCAAAAGGTTGCGCCTCATTCTTAGTTCCCGCCCCGAAGCTGATCTGATACGGTTGCTGAGAAAAAAAACGGTTATCCATATTCACGACCGTAATGAAGACAGCATTAAAAATTATGTCGAGAATCGCTGTCAATCTTTCTTCTCTGAGCGTAGAGTTCTCCCAGCAATACGAACCGAGATTCTTAAACTTTTATCGCCTTTGCCAAGTCGTGCAAAGGGCATGTTTCTATATGCTCGACTCATTATAGACATGGTTGAAACGATGAATGACTTATACGAGATGCGGAGAGAATTGACGGTTCTACCAGAGAGTCTAGATGATGCGTAAGAGAGCAAACCCACCCCCCTCCCAGGTCCGAAAAACAAAACACTTATTAACAAGATGAGGCAAAACTGACTGTCTATTATGTGGTAGTTACTATCGCATCATTACACGTCTTAGAAACCACAAAGATAAACGTTTAGCGGAGAAAGCTAGGCGGTTGTTGGGATGGATTGCTTGTACTTCGGCTTCAATTACTGTTGAAGAAGCTGAACAGGCACTAGTTGTACAGCCGGATGACAGGGATCAAGAGTACACAATGATAGCAAAGCTTGATATTATTGCAGTGCTTGGCCCAATTGTCGAGACTGTGGAAAACTACATACGATTTGTCCACTTCACGGCAAAAGAGTGAATTGCGTCCGTCGAAACTTGCCGGCCTGAGCTAATTGTTCTGCAGATACATCTGCAGTCCCCACCTTGGGACACAGTTAATTGACACAACGCAAGCCACCCTGGATCTGGCCACACGGTGTATCAATTACCTATGTCAGCGCCATCATGACCTCAATTTGCCGCGAGAAGAGTATTCCAAGAAAATATGTTCGGGCCAGTATCGCTTTCACGCTTTTTCGGCGAAGATGTGGTTTGAGCTTGTCTGCCAGTATCTTCAGTCAATTGGGTCAGCGAATCCGTCTGTTCACCTAATTGAGTCTCTTCAGAAGATGTGTGAAATCAGGCTAGCACAAGTCGAGAGTGAGGATGGAAGTGGGATTGAGGTTGATAACGAGGCTTTGTTCGAGCCCTTGCGAGAAAAACAACCATTGCTATACCAAGTACTATGCAAAGCCTCACGATTTCGTCGTTCGTCATTCCTTTTCACTGGCAGAGCAAACCGAGGTACGCGCATATGCTTCAAACATTACACGTGGTTTCTAGGCGATAGTTAATATCATTTGCTAACATAGATGAATGCCTAGATCCTAACAAGGTTAGACGTGACCCTTTCTCAATATCGGACACGTCCCGGATCATCTACCAGGCTTTCAACACCACTTTATGTGATAACCCATTTATTATCTGGGATGAATTTGGCAGCCCCAGTCAAACCCAATGTCATGAAAACTGTGCTTTGATTCTGTGGTACTATGGGCCACGACCCTTCAAATGCAAGTTTCCGCAGTGCGATATTTGGCAACGCGGTCTGCCGACACGCCACCTGAGAGATAGACATGAGCGTCTGCATGACAATCCCTTGAAATGCCATGTATCTGGCTGCGCATACGGAGAAATCGGTTTCTTATCCGAAAGCATGCGAGTCAAACATCTAAGAGAAACCCATTCCACCCACCCACCTCCACAGGGCATCGATACCCATAATCTTCCGCAGGCTGACGTTGCAGCTGTACTATCCGACTTAGTCAAAGAAAACCAGCTGGATGCTGTTGCGACAATCCTGTGTGCGCTCCCACTCACTTCTGAGATGCATAAAACTCGGCGGGAACTCTCAATTCTCGCCGCCTCTTCAGGTACAAAAGCCATGCTCCAGTTATTACTTGAGCCTCACTATCTGAACGGTATAGATAAGAAGGGCGCTTGTCTAAGAGCGTGTATAGAAAGCTGCAACGAGAATACTCTTAGCTATCTTACAGAGGAAATACGGCCTTTCAGCGTCGATATTTATGGAACGCCCAACCAACACACCATGGAGGTCGCTCTACTCATGTCAAAGGACTGGCATGCAGGGGTGAAAATATGGTCTAAATGGTTGCGAAGTGGGCTGGATTCTATAGCTAGGCGACAGTGGGAACGCTATCGCGCAACCAATGATGAATTTGGGAACCCGTCGATCATTCGGGCAGCCGCGTCGCATCCCAACGGGAACCAGCAGCTGTTGTATTTATGGAGGAATTCCGGAGTCGTCCCAGTTTTAGGCCGGAGCTGGCTTAATGGAACTCTGAGAACTGTCGCAGGCACCGGTTTTTCAATCCCTCTGGCCGAGTATCTTCTTCAGCAAGGCGCTGAAATCAACAACCGAGAAGGGCAGCACAGAGCAACTGCACTTCAGCGTGCCGCAAAAAGCACAAGTTTTAATGCTGCCAGGATGATGGAGTTTCTTCTGCTAAACGGTGCTGATCCAGACGTTGACTATGGGGCAAACCACAGACGCGTACACGAAGAAGCTGGCGCAAAAGGTATTCATCGATGGATTGATAAGACCTGGGATGAACTAGTCGAAGAGACAAAGCGACTTCGGAGTGGCAGGGAAGTTGTAAGGGCGTTGATCTCTGAAATTGGAGAGGAAGACCAGATTGACCGCTCAGACTGACGATTCATATCTGCTTAGGGTCTACTAGACTGATTTTTTTTGCTGCTTTCGAAAACTAGTTTAGTACGCTTATACTAGAACTGCTAGGCACATGAGTCGCTAGAGGCTTGTATATATAAGGGCCTGGAGCCTCCTATATTGGGAGCAGAGGCTTAGGAATCAATACTACTGCCACCTTTGACGCGGTTATATAGGGCTATAGGGAGCATGTCACGCACCATTATGTAGAGTACATCTTCTTCCATAGCACGTCTGAATTCACTTTACATAATCGCATCTAGAGAGTGCACCTGGTCTACTTCCACTATTCTCCAATCGACAGTACTCTCCCGAGACCCTTACCCCTGCCTACGAGCCTACTCGCTACGTACCCGCGAGCTACCAGTGATCTTGCCTCACTCTGGACCAAACCTCCTACTAAGAATCGCTCGTCTAAATTAATATTATTGCTACCTAGCAGGTAGCATAGACAGTAAACTAGTAATTAAACGCTAATTATATATTTAAGGTTTCTTAACAGCTTAGTTATATTAAACAATTAGTTCTTTATCTGGAATAGAACAACACAGTTTATTATGTTTCTTTTCTTAATCATCTAACCGTTGTTAGGGTACAGCTCGCGGCAGTTAAGGTCCAGCGTCTTCTTATATCATTCATTTGAGAAACATTGTCTCACGGAGGTATAGAATAGCAATCAATCAAAGGAAGCAGACAAATGCACATACCATGTGCGACTACCAGAGGTGTATTGTGATGATCCTCTGTCTAAGTTCTAATGATAACAAAAGAGGATAAAAGCAAGCTATTTATACATGAGATCTTCTAGAGTAGTGTTGGCTCGATCTGTAGGATCTGTATGATCTACCGTATCCACTCCTACGCAATACATTGTATATTGACAGCATTAGAAGCACAGGTCAGTTACCTGTAAAGCTGATAGGTAAGTAGAATACTCTACCGGGTAGTCGAGTTTTGTGTTAGAACGAATTATCTAGCCATTCATATCTATACTAGCATCATTTTCATTGTCTCTAGGAATGTTAGTGAAGTTATCAAGTTAAATTCTCTGATAGTTCTTACCTCCCACCTTTCGGATTCCATATCGGCACCTGTTTGGCCACTCGTTTTTATCGTGTTTTCGATGACTTGCATCTTGCCCTGCTGCGTCCGTCGGACATACTGAATAAGTTTAAATGTTAGTAATGCAACGGCAAAGTCCACGTAAATGCCAACTTACCGTTTCCACAGAATTAGGAACAATATATCGGATAATTGTAACTTCTTGCGTCTGGCCTACGCGATACACTCGATCAACTGCCTGTGCTTCTACCATCGGGTTCCAATGAGGCTCTATCAGATGCACTATACTAGCAGCCGTCAGATTAACCCTAGAAACCGATTTAGTCAGTTAAATGAGTTCCGGAAAGCCTCAATAGGTGAAAGTCTGTACCCTTCTGCGCAAGCGCCAATGCTAGCCAGCATCACCGTACAGTGTGGGTTAATATCGAACTCCTGCATTGCTTTTCGCCGTCCCTCCAGAGTGGTCCGCCCATCGATACGTTGGAACTCCAGCCGGTCCCTCAAAAGTGCTTGCTCAATTAGATCAAGCATTTTGACCCAAGAACTGAATACGACGCTGCGCTCTGTCAGTACTTATCTCTGGCAGCAATGGTGTTGGAATAAACCTTTTTCTTGGCCTACAGTTAAACTCAGCTGCTGGTTGCTCTTGTTTCAGGTTCTCTAGCAATGCCAGTACTTTTGCTGACGGCCGATAGTCGACTTCGACTGAATTTGGCCTCTCGGTCCCAGCGGTTCGTTGAGCCGATACGGCGTTCCCGTCTAAGAAGCCAGATTCAATGTCTGTGATCGGTGAGCTGCGCTCGACAGTTGAACAAGCGGCGCATAACTGATTTTCTTCTTCGGACTCGGAACCATCGTGGTCGATTTCTCCCTCGCAGGTAGAGCACCTAGATTCGGTGTAGAGTCGTGGGACTTCTTTATTAGGGGAGGAGGTCGAACTACCCTCTATCATCCTTCTTGCATCATTGGACAGAAGCTGGTTACCATTGCAGATGAGTCGCAGGGAGTTGATAAGACGTAAAATGTCCTTCCCTTTACTTTTGGACGAGGGGCGCTCTTCCGAATGCTTCTCTAACCCTGCAGCTATTATTGCGCATTGCTCTTTAGCGACGTCATACAAGGCTTGATCGTCTTGGTGGAGATAGACTTCTTGAATCCTTTCAGAATACGGGGGCAGCTTCACTTCACCGGAGGACAGAGTTTTTTGCTTTGTTCTTCGAAGACATGTTGCCCGAATAAGTTGCTGCAGTCGTTGATTTCCCGTCTCCTCTGATTTTTCCACAGGTTTAACAATCAAATGCATAAAGATAGACTTCTGTGCAAATGGAAAAACACCTATGAAACTAAGTAAGGCGCCGTAGTCGTCGAGGTGGTTGTGGATGGGTGTTCCCGTTAAACACCATCGATATTTAGACCTTAGCTCACAAGTAGACCGAAAAGTCTGACTTAAACGATTCCGAATATGGTGAGCTGCAGTGAAATCAGCCAAAATAAGAACAGCCTCCCATATTGCGGCGGAGTTTGCGTACCTTCATCCAAAACCACCCGAAGCCATTTCCATGAAAAAAGAGGACGTGCACCTTCCTGGGCAGTCCACTCGGTCCGAAGCGTCTCATATGTCGTAACGATAACGTCAGTGTCATAGAATTGGTTGGCAACACTTTCTCGGCTCGAACCGTGATACACCTTTACTCGTATTTGTCCTTCATGGATGTGTCTGAATACCACTATATCAGTTGTCCTACTCAACCACATGTTGTTTAAGAGTGGTGCTTACTGCGAGGCCTGGTCCACCCAGCCGTATAAGGCTTTCCTTAATGTTAATAATCCATAAATATTGGTATGTTCATCACCGCTGTACTCACTGGATTTCGTTGCCACAATGAGGGTTCCACAGTGTTGTGCATATCGACCTTCGTGTGGTGTCGTAGGGCCAAAATCTAGAGAAGAACAGATAAGTGCCAACATGCTCACGGTTTTCCCAAGGCCCATATCCTATGTTGATGCTATCAGCACTCCACCCGCGCGTAGAAAAAGGATGACCTACATCAGCAAGTATTCCTCCCAGGGCCGAGATAGGCTTAGCCTCTACCGACTTGGTGATTGTATGGCGATAACTAATATCTTAAGGTTAGAAAGGTAAGTCATACTCCGTCAGTGATTATGGGACTCTTTTCTTACTATGTACGCTGGCCGTCCTCGGAAAGTTCCTTTTTCCAGAGTGGCGGGAACATTGGTTCTTCAACAAATCCGCTCTCTTTCTCTCGCATCATAGCCAATGCTATAATTTGATGTCTATTGGCACGAGTTAATACGAAGCAGAGCAGGGTAAAGCGTACACCATACCTCATGAGGGCTGAGCGAAGGCGTGGACTTGGTGATATATTGACCATAGTTAATGCTCCCTCATCTGCTACGGTGGTTTCAAACATTCGTAAAAAGCGGCTCTTGCTTATCTCGTCGACTGATTGGGCCGGAGCGATATCCTCGGCGGCATGCTGGTGCAAATGCTTAAGTTTCGGCATTTCCGCACCGGGACGAAGGAGATAATGCGGGTTGTCATATTGGACTCCGGGTATCACTTCAGTAATAGAGGGATGCTGCAAAAAGAAACAAGCATCTGAGAGAAGGTCGCCAATGGCTTCCTTGTGATTCCGGAGACCGTATAGGACGATGCGTATACGGTACTCGCGAGCTGCCTTCGAGGGGCCGGATTTCTTGATTTGAGCCTTGGCCTTTTCTCCCACCTCCTTTGAATCCGAAATAATGAGCGTGGCATCTAATTTAAGGGGATGGTGGTACAGTGCATTGATCAGCCCCGTGTTATTGAGAATGCCTGTGTGGGTATTGGAATTCTGACCCTGCAATATCAACGTTCCCCCAAGCGGCTTCAGAGTCACAGGCACAAAATGTGTCCCACTACCCTCCTGCGAGAAAGAAGAGGTGGGCGTCGCTACTACCTTGCGGTTTGTTAGGGAATTGATTGTATCAGGAAAGAAATAGCTTACAACGCCAAAGCAAGTGTCATATTCGGTGCAGATTTCCGTATGCTGCAGTAAAGGTGAAGGACCCCGGGTTTGCGACAGCAATTCATTGGCTTGGCATTTGTTTGTCAAAGACTCAACGTGGGTAGCGCTTGTTAAGACGTCGAATTGGGCTACAGGGGAATGAGAGATGCCCGTTTGCATTGACGGCAGCTCCCACTGCATTGAAGTAAGTGATGCGTCTGCAACGTCATAATTGATGAATTTATCTCTGCCAAACTAATTAATATAGCCAGTGTAGGGGTTTTGCGGTGGGAAATGAAGGTGTGCGAGGGATGGTAACACTAACACACTCCCTAATAAATCCACCGTTTTGCCTTGACTATTAAATTGTAAATAGGGTCTCTTGGTCACCGGATTTTCGTAAGGTAAAGAGGGATTTGGTCGCTTAGTGCCTGCAGTCGGCTGCTCGGTGAATGCAAATGGCTGCATATTGAGAGGCCAGTCATTAATATCCATGGTGAGGTATAAAATAGCACAGCAATAACACTACGTCACTAGGATTGCAATAACGAGCCTGTATATCCGAAGTAGAAGTAGTGGGTAACAAAAAGTAGAGTAGGTAGAACAAGGTTGTGGACCTACACGCGCCTTAAAAACATGGGCGCGCACTGTCACAATGGGTCAGCACACGCAATTTTTTTAGTACAGCCTCCATGTGACCATGTTAACTAGTCTACATTGCAGGAGGCTATGTAAGGATAGACAGTGCATGTTGCATATTTGCACTCTATGCACTGTATTGCTATGTATAATTATATAGTTATATAGTTAACTAACTAACTAGTTAACTTGTTATTGTAATCTTTAAATTACGGGTTTTTTTTTTTTTTTTTTTTTGACATTTT
>Ga0247782_1000145_pt1 | contig 91162 bp, 82 predicted proteins | sample UWRJL019104C5_FD_179928 | JGI IMG/M metagenome (GOLD analysis project Ga0247782, IMG submission 179928) | Plant litter microbial communities from Arlington Agricultural Research Station in Wisconsin, United States - UWRJ-L019-104C-5 | ecosystem: Environmental > Terrestrial > Plant litter >... | reverse complement strand
CTTAAGGGCAGGCGTTGCAAAAAGTAGGTTGTAGAAAAGGTAGGTAAGTTGGCCACGCACTTTGCGGGGCTGGCGACGGCTGGAGCCAGGTGCTTTTGGGTAGAGGGTGCCCCCCTACTAATTCTCTTCAACAACCAATAAACGAACCAACAACCGACCACCAACCACCAACCATTCAGCTAGCTGTCACCACCCACACTCCAATCAACATCGGTTTCAAACGTCTCCTCCAATTCGACCTCCTACATCTTGGCTGTAACCAGTTGACGTCTTTATACACTTGCTCTTGTTAAGTTTCGAGATTCTGCCACCCCAGAATTATTCTATCATATTCCGCTATTCCATGAACCAACGAACTGGGGCGCTCATTTATACTCGAATTGCTGGCCTACGATACGGCAAATAAGGGATACATTAGAATAATACGACCAAAAAGTTGACTCGCATGCGCCAAGGAACACAGAGGTCATACTGCAAGGCAATAATAGTGAAGAGAGGCGACCACGTCGCCGTTGCTACATCCGTCGCAGCTGTCTTCGGAGGCGGGACCCGCTGCAATGGAGTCTGCAGCGCGCATTCTCGATACGGCGCACGAAATATATGCCCGCGCAAACGATACAAGCGCGAGCCCGCTTGGAGATAAAGACAGTCGACCCCCAGCCTATAAAGCCATTGGTATTAGCTTGGCTATAGGATCAGGACTCTTCATCGGGACGTCCTTTGTAATCAAGAAGGTCGGCTTGCTGAAAGCCAACGAAAAATATAATGAGGTTGCCGGCGAAGGATATGGCTATCTCAAGAACGCCTTCTGGTGGGGTGGAATGACTTTGATGATTCTGGGCGAGATCCTCAATTTCGTCGCATATGCCTTCACCGATGCTATCCTGGTCACTTCGCTCGGAGCGATATCCGTCGTTATTACCACAATACTCTCGGCCATCTTTCTAAAAGAACGACTCAGCGTGATCGGCAAAGTTGCCTGCTTTTTGTGCATTGTGGGGGCCGTCATCATCGTCCTCAATGCCCCCACAGAATCGTCAGTCGCCGATATACAGGAAATGCAGCGCTACGTTATCTCACCTGGGTTTTTGTCCTACACCGGCGTTATCGTCGTGGGTGCCATTTTCCTTGCCTTCTGGGCCGGCCCCCGCTATGGCAATAAGAACATGTTCACTTATATTTCCATTTGCAGTTGGGTTGGGGGATTAAGTGTCGTTGCCACGCAAGGCTTGGGTGCAGCCATCATCAAACAGATCGGTGGCACGCCCCAGTTTAACCATTGGTTCATCTACGTCCTTCTTGTATTTGTCATAGGAACCCTCTTGACTGAGGTCATCTTCTTAAACGTAAGTCGAGTGAAACACCGGTCTGTAGCGATGCTAACCTCTGCACAGAAAGCCTTGAATATTTTCAATGCCGCCATAGTCACGCCTACCTACTACGTATATTTTACCAGTACCACCATCATCACCTCAGCCGTGCTATTCCGCGGTTTCAAAGGCACGCCGACGGCGATCGTTACCGTTGTTTTTGGATTTTTAACTATCTGCTCAGGGGTTCTACTATTGCAATTGTCCAAGTCGGCCAAGGACGTCCCAGACACCGCCGTATTCGCTGGAGATTTAGACCAGCTTCAAACCATTGTTGAACAAGAGCAGCCCGAGACGGAGCCCAAGGCCGACGCTTTGCGTGGTACTGCCGCGATCCTAAGACGAATTTCCAACGCCCGAGCCAAAATGGAATACAAGGAGTTTGATCGGCTGCGAGAAGAGAAGGAAATGGAGAGGCTAGCAACGCTTAGCGAAGACGGCCAGCATCATCAATTTGAATGGGATGGCCTAAGACGAAGGAGGACGACTGTGAGTAGTACTAGAAGTCGTCCGTTTACAGCTCCAAGTCCTGCTCCGACGCCCCATCCGCCTCTCGGACGGACGCGGCCCTTAACCGAGGAGGAAATAGAGGAGGAAAGAAATCGGCAAATGTCTCCGAACATACTGTCCAGCTTTGCCGGTACGATTCGAGAGCGCGCGCGTAGTGTTTTGGTACCCAGACCAGGGCTTCCCCAGCATGAAAGCCACGACGGCGCGCAAAGTCCGATGCCCCCACTCCCGTTGACTCAGATCACTGTTCCCGGCCAGAAATACGACGGCGAGGCCAGCCCCTACGGTTACGGAGCGAGCGCTAGGATACAGAAGACGGAATACGGCGGCGCGGCCAGTGTTACTTCGAGTACCGACCGGCACATACATTTTACGGATACACCGAAGCCGGGCGGTAGTACCGCGTCGCTCGCTCCGCCTACGCCTCCACCACATGGAGAGCAGCCTCGCTCAGCACGTCGGCAGTTCTCGTTCCAAAATGTGTTTCGTCGGCATCAGACTGACAGGGCACAGGATCAAGCACTGCCGCCGTTGCACGACCATCCCCTCCGACAGGGGATGAGAGCCCGGGGATACTCGGATCGGGGGTACAGGTCGACGAACACGACTGAAGAAGAGACTCTGGGACTCGTTCAAGGCGATTCTCGTTCGATGCCTGCATTACCCCGATACGACGACGATTCCGACGAGTCCTACAACGATGATGACGATCCTAGTTCGGATGCGAAACAAACAGCAAGATATGGCAGAGGTATTACGAACAGTCCACCTAACAGGGGGAGAAACAATGAAGAAGACGACAAAGCAGAAGAGGACGCCGTGTTCGAGTATAGTGGAAGGAGCCGAAACGAGAGCGGACAGCGAAGTAGAGGAGCTACGCCGCGAGACTCACCACCACCACCACGACCGCCGCCATACCGCCGAGACGCGTCTGGGGGCGAAGATGACGCCTTTATTTAGACATGATAATGAGACACGAACGATATGGGACTGTTTTTCCGTCTTGATTAATGATTGTACCAGTAGTCAAATTCCGTCGGCATTGACTAAGGGGTCCTCACTGCATTCATTGGATTAGACATAGGCCTCAAGAGCATGTTACGATGGAGATTGTTAAGCTGTACATAGGCACCTGTTTACTAGTATATACACAATATGCCGCCCATGTGGTGGGAAAGCACATTCGGTATTTAATACAGACGCTCATAACCCATAATATTACGAGATCGAATTATATTGGAATGAGAAGTCTCTTTGTACAGTCTGATAAGTGGCAGAATTGCAGGAGAGCTATCTGTGTAGAAGGTAGTGGCCAGATGTTCCGGTTACGTATAGCACGTAGATACCTTCCTATCATGTTGCAAATCATTATTTCCTTATCGCCCGGTACCTTGGGCACCTGTATGTATCTTAGGTACATATGTAGATCAGGATAGTACGTTGATCGTAGCACGTGTCTCTACATGCTTCGAACCAATCGGGCAAGAGCGGGTAGGGGATATGTTTTGAATGAGAAGTGGGTAATCTGAGGTAATCTGAATTTGCATCCAACAGCATAGGGTTGAGTGAGGAGAAAGTAGAGTTAGCGACTACCTAACCTTGGTGTCTTACTGCGAAAACCATATCAATAATTCTGGTTCGTCTCAGGAGGGAGCTTGATAAGTACCTAAGTAAGTGGGACTTGTAGACAAGACAACATATATAGAAAACCTATGCTCAAGGTCGTGTTTTATATTGGGGCTGTGGCTTACCTTATAATGATGAAGTTACTTACAGTCATACGTTGAGCGATATCTCCGAGTAGGTGCCGGGTATTACACTGGGATTTAGAAAACCCTCAGGAGATGTTCTGGTATTACGCCCAGTCACTCTGTCCATCCAGGTACGTATCTTAGTAGAAAGAGGACTTAAAAAGAATACAGACTAGATCTGATCAACGTCAAGCTCTAGAATATGTGGCTAGATAGTAAGGAAGCATAACGAGGCGGATGGGATTAAGTGCTAACTTCAAATGATAAAAGGCACGGAAAAGAAGAGGAAAAGGTAGCCCATGACAGACCATACTTGTAGGAATTAAACCTGACATTTTATGACCACACAATGTTAGGATCAATATACTTCTCAAATCCTTAGGTCACTCAAGTAAGAGAATTTGCCGTCATGTATCTAGCATAGACTCCACGGACGTTTCTCTTTCCCATCTTTTCCTTAAAAACCCCCTGCATTTGGACGTTGAGTAATATCCAATGTGATAGACATGCTACGGATCTAGATATGTAGCTGCAAATAAGGTGAGGTGTTTGGTATACGTCTTTTATCATACAGGTACAGACAGTTTCTAGTGTACCTCGGAGTCGTCACACCATATAAGATTCCGTGATATCAAACAGTGTAACCGCAGTCGGGGTAACTGATATCTAGAAGAGATATGATGTAAGATACTCCCACCGCATAATAATTCCATATGTACAATCCATTCTACTAGGCCTTCACGTAAGCACGAGTGCACTCTTGGTGATTTATGCAAAGATTCTATTGCACTAAGTCGCAATGCTAATTTGCACGTTCCTGCCGAGTTAGTAGGGATAGAGAAGAGTGTACATAAATAAGTATATATCAAGAACATGTTACACCGTCACGATGAGGCCGAGATTGCTGAACACAGGCATATCAACCTAATATCCAAGGATCGAGTTACAAATGGGATATTTCTGAAATCTCCGGCACGTGTAGCCTTTGTGTTAAGCTCCTTGATAAGGCTTGTCATTGAGTCCTGGAGGATTGTCAATGTGAAATATTGAAAACTTTCTAGCATTCCTGCTCAAGGTCACTCACTCATCCCCTTATGTACCAGTAGAAGGAAGGATACACCACCTATCTTCCGACATAACAAGATAACGATTACAACCAGTGACTTTCTGTAATTACTAGCGTCAAAAGGTAAGCGTCTCCTCAAGAAAGGCCTGATATTCTACACTCATCCACCCCACCTTATTACAACTGTTCCCAACGTACCTTCGCTAAAACCTGTGTACTTGTACCTACACTCGCCTGCCTACATGTAGGTAATGATCTAACACCTCGTTAGGTACCTCATCCCTAGTCGCAAGAAAAACAATAACCCGAGGTTGTATCTAACAGCCTTTCCTTATTCCACTCTACACTGGCCCGTCGGCCTCACCTTTTGGCTTAGAAGGGAAGACACTTCATGCAAGGCACCTACACAATGGCAGACGTTCGCGACGGACCCCGATCCACGGGCCATTGTGCCGACTCTCAACTTTCATCCGATCTAGAGGAAGGCATTATCAATGCAGACAGCGTCTGTAATAACAATAATACTGTTAATGAGGACGTTGAAGAGAGGCGCGCGAGGAAGCGTGCCATTACGCGGGCCTCACGATCGCTGACCTGGTTTGGTTGTTTCCCCTGGATGCCGCGAGAACAGGAATTCCGTCGCCTGTGTGCCGTCGTCGTGTTGTTCGTCTTCAGCATGTCGGTTGTGTTGTTCCAGGCGCACCGCGGGGTGATGGTTGGAAGGGTGACTAGATACGGAAACAATAACGGCAACAACGACGCTGGTAACGGCAATAACCTGATTATTGAGAATCTTTCATTGTTGGAAGTTTCCACAGATTCAGTCTTGGACAGCAAAACCGAAGAGATTCTGCCGAAAGAGGGATACGAACATGAACATGACCATGACCATGACCATGACCATGAACAGGAAATTCACAGCAACAGGGCCCCGGGACAATGCACGACCTGGCCAGTCGACTTGAACGGCAACTACGAACCAAATGCCCACGCAACTACTACCACTTCTAGTTTTCCTCCAAAGTTCAAGCTCCAGAGTTTCGCGCCGCGCGGCGGATGGAAGAAGCCCTCGGGAATCGCCATCAAAGCCGTCATCTTCTACGGTCGGAAGCGGACGGTCGACTTCCTGGACTGCTACCTGCAACAGAACATGGCCCTCAACGGCGGCTTTTTGGACGAGGTTTGGTTCATGGTTCACACAGACATCGCGGATGATCTGGCCTATTTGAGAGAGCTGGTTGAGAAGCGAGTCGATGAGGATTATGCGTATAAAGTGGTGAAACCTGGGAATTGCCAGGGTTTCAACTATGCTTGTATGTGGGATCCGGTTGGTGAGGATGATACGATCTATGTCAAGATTGACGATGATATTGTAAGTGATGATGATTCGGGCAAGCTGAAGTGAGATGAGGTGGACGGAAAGAGAGAAGAAAAGAGAATGAAGCGAAAGGAAAGGGCTTTCACTAACATACAATTCTCCTTTCTTCCTTTTTTCACAGGTCTTCATCCACCCGGACACAATCCCCCAACTTGTCTGGACACGCATCACAGAACCTCACCCTTTTGCAATCTCCGCGAATCTCGTCAATAGTCCCTTGACGGGGTACAAGCACTACGCCGTCGGCGCCATCCACCCCTTTGTCCCCGATCCGAAGAGCAAGCCGTCGCGTCCGGCAGCTGAGCGCTGGAGGCCTTCGGACTGGGGAGCTATACCGGCCTCCACAGTCCCTGGCTTCGAGGAGAAGTCTGATCATGCCAAGGAGAACGAGATTGACAAAAGCAAAGGCAAAGGAAAAGACAAGGGCGATGGAAAGGGGGATGCCGAAGTTCACGAGAATAGTGACATTGACAAATACGTCCTCGCCGACCCGAACGCGTACTACGAAGGCCATCCCTGGCTCCTCCTCACCGACAAAGACGACGACGATCCTGAAGTTGACCCTCTCGTGAGTAAGACGCCCATGGGCATAAACACACAACGGAAAGAAGGAGAAGAAGGGGACATGTACGGCACAGCGTGGCGCTCATGGATGATCTCCGCGCAGCAGCAGTACTCGCTCCTGCGGAATCTAGAACTGAACAGCATGTGGCGGTACCATTTCGGCACTGCCCTCAACTTCCCTCGCAACCCTCCTTCCAAGAATACCTCAACCTCAATCCCCCTCCCCAACCAAAACCCCGGAAGCAATCTATTCCTAGACCCAACGCCCGGCGGCGAACAACTCCACGACACATCATACGTCCGATACAACCTCAACTTCGTCGCGCTATGGGGCCACGACATTGCGTCCTCGGGCCCGATAGCCGCGGACGACGAGCAGGATATCACGTCAACTATCCCGCGGCGCCTGGGCCGGCCTTTCGTCATCGACACGAGGGCCGTGGTGGCGCATTTCAGTTTTTTCCCCCAGCACGACGGCGTCAGGAGGACGGATTTGTTGGATCGTTGGAGGGCTTTTGCTAATGAGCTTGTTTGTCCTCTGTCTTCTCTCCCTCTTTCTCCTTCTGCTTCCGGTAATTCTCCTGGTGGTGGTGGTGGTAGAGGGGAAGGAAAAGGAAAGGGCAAGAAAGGAGACAAGGAGAATTTGAAAAAACCTTTCGATGGACGATGTCCTGGTTTTTGAAGATGTGGTCTGGTCTTGGAAGCGACAAGATGAAGGAGAGAGAGAGAGAGTTGGAACTTTGCATATGGTTGAGTGCGCATAGTACCACTCCTGTAAATGTGTGTTGTTGTTCTTGTTGTTTTTGTCTAGCTCGGAGATCACGCCATCGCTTTGTTTTGAGGGCATGCCTAAATGGAAGGGTTAATTAGGCAAAAGTATCTGTGAATAGGCTCAACTGTGAGCCTGGATGAACAAGTTCACTAGGACTAAGTAGGTACAAAATGAACTCTCAAGTGCAAGTTCTGGCTCAAGTATGTGCATTCTGTGAAAATTTCGGGCTGTAGCTAGCTAAGCTGAACTGGGATCGATATTAAATGCCTCTTTATTCGATGTAGTAACTTCGTTACAAGCCTTCGAGCCTGATTCTGTTCAGATGGACTATTCAAGCACATACTGCTAGGCATAGTTAGCCACAAGGAGCAGAAAGCGCGGGTGCGTCAAACCATTCCTTCACCTCTCGCAACGACAACCTTCGATTTTCCTACACCATGCTAATCTATAAACTTCCCACCACAGCCACCACACTGCTCTTCCGAGATATCCTCATCGATTATCGACTTGAGGTGAGGCGCAATGTTGAGCAGTTCCTCTGATTTTAGACACTTCATCCCGCACACACCACAGGTGTTCGAGACGTTGGGCGCCACGATCGGAACGCCGGTGTTGGCGCAGTTTTCTGTTAATGTTAAAAAAAAAAATTCTAGTGCTGTTCATTTTATCGGTAATTCAAGAGCGAAGAGGAGAAGAAAGTGGCAGAAGGATACAGGAGAATGGGTCTTGGGATAATGGAAGGCGTGGATTCCGGAGCAAGACGTAGCCTGTAAACCTTAGATTCAGTGTGCATGAATGTATACGTACCAAAAACATGCCCCTTATCGCACCGCGACGTGTTTCCCTGGGGAATGAGCGACGAGTCGCAAAATACGCATAGTTGCCTCTGTGAAATGATCTTGAACTGATCCCTCAAAGCCTCGCGCTCATCTCCCGTCGTGTGCGCAGGCGACGAGAAGCCAGGCACAGGCGGTCCGTCGCCGTACATCCATTCCCAGGCCCTAGCCTCTGTGCTCAGGTTCTTGCTATAACCGCTATCGTGATCCGTGCCATCCTCTACAGCAGCAGTTGGAGTATTATTAGAGGGGAGGGAGCGAGGTGGGTGAGTTCCAAAGAGGACGCGACACTTCAACCCCGCGAACGTGTCGCGCTCCAGCTCGAGCGTGCTATGCTGACTGACGAATACCGCGCTGGTGCTTCCCCCGGGACTCGCCGTCATACCCCATATGCGAATGCGGTTCAGATGGACCTGGTCCTCGGTGTCGACGCCACGGATGCCGAAGATGCTGCTTTCCTTGGTAGCATTTTCGTCTTCCTCTCCTTCTTCTTCGGAGTCGAAGTCGGACTCACTTTCCATCTCACTGTCCAGCTCGTCCTCTACATCTGAGGAGAAGGCTACATCGCCTTGCCCACTGTTTTTCGCATCAGACGTGGGTTGCTGCCGAAGCGCCAGCGCGCGAGGGAGCTGATGTTCTATCGTCTGGGTGATCTCAGTAGCCCAGCGTAAGTTCTTTATGAGAGACTCGTTTGGGTCCTTGATTTGTGGTAAGTTGGTCTGGTGCCAGGCTGGGTTGTCGTGTGTTGCCGAGAGGCGGACGAGGGTGTATGCTGGAGTGGAACTATTTTGTGTCATGGATGGTGGATGGATGATTAAACCTGCACACAATACTGGTTAGAGAGGCGGGATGAAATGCACAACCAGTGCAAATATATTCGAGACCGACCAGTAATGGGATTTCCCATATGTTTTATATCATCTTCCGACGGATATGTCGTGTTGCACTCGTCTGTAGTGTGCTTCCCAACAGGAGGAGAGGTGTGGTCAAACGGGAGTTCAAAGGCATGCACTTTCGTAGGCGATGCGATGATGCCGCGGAATACGCTAGATCCTGGCCTCATCCAAATCTGAGGCTGAAATTAGCCTTTTGTTCTCTCACAGCGCCAATCATAGTATGGGTACCTTATCTTCCCAGGCCATGAATGCATCTGATGAAAGGTAGAGACAGACACCACTGGCGTCCATTCGACCAACTTGCACGCTGGCAGCGTCTTGGCCACCTCTGGCCTCGTCAATGGTTATTTGTCTAAATCCGACATAATTATGAGCTATATACGACAGTATGCTCGTCTTCAAACTCCCTCTAATAAACCACGGGCTCCAGCTCAGCGCGAATGACGAACGGTTATACACATAGTCTGGATCGGTTGGCTTGTGGAATTGTTAGCCAGTACAGAATTTGTTGAGCTCGACAGACACAAATTCGCTTACATTAACCACTGGATGAGGGCAATATTCCGTAAAACGTGCTACTTCCAGGACCTTCCACTGCCCTGTATGGCCCGGCGGTGCTCTAGGGCTATGCTTTGATTGGACCAACAGAAGGACGATCTCATGGTCATCATTCATATATGACAAGATGGCAGATTTTCCACAGGTATCTTTTGCCCAGGAGAATGCTATAATGTACTCTCTCTTGTCCGAGGGCTCACGGTCCTTAGCCGTGGGCACAAGGAATCCGCCACCGACATGCCACGCAGGTATCCAAGGCCTTAGCGTCCTGGCGTTCCTACCATGGATCTTAACTGATCCCAGGACTTCTGAGGCGCCTTGGCAATAGATGGTGAGGATGCCCGCGGCCGTGAGCACAGCAAGGACCGAGCGGTTCATGCGCCCCAGGCCGCAGGGCGACCAGCCCAACGCGACGGTGTGGTTGAGAGTACTGCCATGGCCAGTGACGATGCCAGACCCGCCACCCGTAAAGAAAGTGTAGCCCATGAATTCCTGGCCTGCAGCTTCGAACAGATGGCGGTTTAGCTCGGGGCTCTTCAACGGCGCGATGGGGAAGCGCAAGGCGGCCTCATCATACTGGCGTGGCCCCTCATAAGTTGGTCGCGCAGTGTTAGAGGTTGACAGCAGCGAGAAGTCTGGGACATAGACCAAGACGCAATCATCGCATCCGATTGCTAGCTCATCGTCGGGCGACCACGTGATGTTGTGTGTCGTCTTGGGTAGCACAGCTAGATTAAAGGACTCGAGGGGAAGGGCGTTCGCATTCATAGCTGACGTGGCGTGGTAGGCTCGCCCCGAGGTTCCCCGAGCCCTAGACTCTAGACTAGGAAAAAGATAGTTTGCTGTATTAGATATGTCAGGTGGTGAAGTGCTAATAATATGATGGATGAATTTGAGTCGTTATCTGTTTTACTTGTAAGTGGCGCTAAGGCTGTGGTGCTGTGTCTCTCGGGATTGTTATCAACTATGGCTCACTGACTAGCAAAGTAGATGGTGTTAATTTAGAGATGCCTGCTCCTCGGGGGGCGCAATTGTAAAGCAAGGAATTGTTTCTATGAGGAAGAATATAATTTCTTTTACTTGGTTCGCGTAGAGATTAAATCAGACAAATTGACGTTGCGACAAATCTGTATTTTAGATAAGTACTGCTGTATGTGCTGAAGCATGTCTCTCCTCCACAGTGAGTGTAGCGACCCATCCTAGTAGTCTGTATGCGATGCCGGTACAACAGCCATGACACTATCCTCGTCGTCGAGCTATGACCAAATATTGCGGGTAATCGGAAATTTCGAAATTGAGACAATTCTGTTGATTCCTATGTGAGAATTTCCGTACCCACGATGTTGTTATCATCTTACAATGTACCAATGTTGGTTCCGCACCTTGCCCCGGCGTGGCCAACGCGTGCACAATACAGAAGCACAATCCAAACTGCCTTTACCATATATTGTATTATTATTTTCCAGCCCATCAAAATGCTCTATCATGGTATCATCATCACCGCTCTATACACAGTTTTATCATTTCCTAGACCCCTCCAAGTATGATCCAAGAGTCCAGAGTGCAGCGCAGCCAGCTAACGTCGTCGCTCCGACCACCTTCTTGCTCCACCAGTTGTCGTCATTAAGAGATTTAGCCAGTTGGATCTTTGATTTAGACCGGGGGTTGACGTCAGCAGACGCCGTCGTGTTTTTGCTTCTCCTATCCTCTGCATCTGCCAGGACGCGCAACCGAGCGATTGTCTGGCTGAGCACCAGCATCTCCTCGTCCACCGTCGAGTTCTTGGCTCCGTCGACCTCTACATTCTGAACATTGCCGAAGAAGTCCGTCAAAAGTCGGCTCCGTGCTCCCTCCGCACCACCGGGGAATAAATCATACCGGACGCCCGCGTCCGAGTGTATCTTATCGAAAGTATAACTGTCGAAAAGATCGCCCACTGTTTTCTTGCTGTTCAGGTCTCGCACCTCCGATTCAAGGAAGTCAAGAGTGTAATATGTGTAGCGGTCGATGACAGCCACTCCAACGTCGTTATCGGCGTGGTGAGAATAAGATGACTGATCTAGCTCCGATGATCCCGTAGCGATGATATTGGGCGAGTACAGTTTGCTGTACATGGTGTTTGCCTGGCATGTGTCGATCATGAACAAAATTTCATGATACCTGTAAAAGAAATGCGTGTGATTAGCCGAATGTTATACGATACCTCCTTGACGCATGCAAATCTGCGCAACATACCTCCGCTTCTCCCACATCTGCTCAAAGGCGTTGGCTAAATCGTGGGCACCGATCTCCTCGGCGTCTTGGAATTTTAAGAATTCGTTTCCGCCATGACCTGTCATGTAGACTAGGATATTGCTTCGGTCGTCGGTCAGGAGGCGCTTGCTTCGAGGCATTTCATCGCCGACGCGGTCGGTAAGTAGGCGGATGAAATTCTCGACAGTGACTTCATAACCGCGGTAGTCGACCTCGATGTTGTCGCCGTATAGATCCACAGCCCGATTCGCGTTACTATATACGGTACCGGGGAAGGCATTTCGGGGGTTGCACGCCATATCGTCAGGCAGCATCAGGATGATCTGGGAATCGGGGATACCGAGGCGCTTTACGGTGCGGTACATAGAAAGGACATTTGCGAGATGGCGGTAATTGAACCAGAACCGCGACGTGCCGACCAGGACGGCCCAGTTGCTCGTGTGTTCGGCGGCAACATGCTGAACAGGGGCGATGAGGGAAGATGCGAGAAGCACAGGTAGTTGTAAAACTTGCGAGAGCTTCATTTTCCCTTGCCCTGTGTTTTATTTCGATCTTAACGATTGGAAAGAGCCCAGAGTCCAGGCTAAACAGTCGTCATTTGTTCGAAAGTGTATCAATACAGGATGTATCAGTTGAAACTCGATGATCTCCAAGCCTCATTTGTAATCGTGCTTCAAGTGCCCGGGGAACAGGTAAGACGCAGTACTCAGAAGGGTTAGGCAATGGGCAGGCTAGACTATATATGGCTAGTTAAACTTACCTAATCTCGTAGGCAAGCGGCTGATTACCAAATCCATCGGGTTTAAGTGGAATGCATACAGATGTACCAAGGTATTTTGGACCCTGGTTTCTCTAACGGCCCCCACACAGTAAATCTATCTCGAACTAGTTTTACTTCTAGGCCTGTTCAGAGACATGCTTGCGATGTTCTTACACCTGGTTGCTACTATTATAAGTCTGTTAAATGCCTCGTAGGACGAAATGAAGACATAGTAAAAAAAGGAAATAAGCTTATATGCGGACCTCGGCATGTATATAAATAGCTCAATGCTCATTATATGCCATACCTACATAGGTAATTCGTCATCTTTGCATGTAGATTTAAAGTTCAGCTGTACATCCAGCTATGTAGCAAGCTACCTGCTTTTGGTAAGTCCAGCCCCAAATACCCACTAATAAAGGGCATGCAAGGGATAGAGCTTGGGGAAAAACCATGTGCACCAGTGCAGAATGCACGTTGGATGGTGCGAAGCTCCGATTACCTCACAATATTTTATGGTCTACTATTTTACCTCTTCAAATCTACAAGCCAAAAAACCAACTGAGAACAGTACTCGAATAACAAGGAAACAAAATCAGTTCCATCTAATTATCGATCCGTCGACTATCGAGATTTCGTCTTACAACCGAATTTAATCTTAAGCCTCTATTTGCCATGGGACAGCCCCCGGCCTATATCTTCGTGGTTAGGTACGTATATTTAGCCGTTAACTTACTATCACATGTCCCTCCATGTCCTACATACACCTTATATGCCTCATTAGAACTGCCCTGGGCCTAATACCTCTTGACATCTGGAGCTAACTGCATTTATGACCACTATAGGCATGGAAATCGTCTCGATGCTGCCGATAAACAGTGGCATCTAACTTCCCCTTCACCTTACGATCCGCCTCTGACGTATGGCGGTTGGGTGAATTCCAGAACCGTCGCCGTTTTCGTGTAGTCATTCATAGCTCACCTTTTCTCCGTTGTGTCCAAACCTCCATAGCCATAAGCGCAGGTCTTGCGGCTTCGGATCCCGCATTGTCATCGACCACGACCCTTGCGACGCCACTGGTGTCGTCACAAGCAACAAGTTCATCAGTTACTCTGGATTCGTATTTTCCTGGAGCATCCACGATCACGACAACCTCAAGCTCTTCCATCATTTCCGCCGAATCTCCCAGGCATTTCGAAAAGTATGTTCTTCGTCTCGACCCTTTTTTAGGTGAATGGCTTTCTCCCGAATATTTCGAACACATAACACCGCCCCCGGAATCGGCGTTGATGCTGGCAACTGCTAAGGCCGAGTTACTACGTCGATCGAGCTATCATGACTACCCCCACTACCATCACGCCCGTGTACACTCAAGTGCCACCAGTCACCTCTGGAGTGGCACTTCTAACCTTAGTAATGCCTTGTTGTCGCCCCTACACCATGGATCCCACAACCCAAGTCTCGAAACGATGTCTCAAATTGCCGAGACCCTACCAGGACATGAAGGTAATTCCTCGAAGTCTTCGGACCCGAAAATAGCACGGAAGTCGTCTCACGGAGGCCAGCATGCACCAGGCTATGTTTTCCCAGTTCCATCCTATGCCCTTTCCACCGCCGAGCCGATTCCTAGAGGCTATGTTGCTCACGCTAGGGATGCCTGTGTGGCTATAGATTACCAGTGGGACTCTTCTCGAGACAACCTTGCTTGGGGCGATGGGGGTGCGCTGCCTGAGGAGTGGGCATCTATGCACCAGCGGTTCCGGAAGGGGCTGACACAGTTGGTTGACTGGTACGGCTCGACTGAGAACCCTGGTGAACTAGTGACGAAAGCGCGTGCTTCTCGGTCATGCGAGCTAGAATGCGCTATCGATGATGACGAGGATGAGGATGAGGAATTTGAACACGTGGTGGTTCTTGTGTCGCATGGTGCTGGTTGCAATGCGCTTGTTGGGGCCATCACACAGCAGCCAGTACTTGCAGACGTTGCCATGTCCTCGTTAACCATGGCGAAGAGAAAAGCAAACTTTAACCGTCAGAGTATTACTTTCAGCCGCGAGGATTTCGCAGCGTCTCGAGATGCCGCCTCACAGAAATTTATGCCGAGCATGCCGGAGATGTACGAGCTCAAGCTGTTCGCAAACACCGATCATCTGATTAGGCCAACCGCTCCGGCTTTCAATCGTCCCCCGGCCTCGATCCGGCCGGATCTACCACGTAGTCGTTTCGACAGTGGATACACTTCTGCGCTAAAAGAGATCAATTTCGGTTCTCTGTACGGAACTCCGACCGGAAGCGGACGGCCCAATTCCACCAATGCGTCTCTGGGGAGTATACGGAAACCATCTGGAGGGCCATCTCTGATTACCGGAGCGCCTGCTTCTGGTTATAATAGCGGCGGCATTACCGTCGGAAGTGGAGTGACCAGTTTCTCGCCGACACGCCCTGACCGTTCAGGTTCCGGTACCTGGGGCCTGTGGAGTCCGAGATCACCAGTTGATGACCCCCTAAAGGAACCAGAAACAGTGCCGGTATTTCTCGAAGTGGGCAATGGTAAGGCGGTCAAGCCAAACGTTGCAGAAAGGGGGAGTGAAGACAACAACGGTGACAGCTCTCTACCTCCGATTCAACCTGCCAACTCTAATAAGTCGGGCGAGAATACGAGTGCCCAACCCTCTAATCAAAACAACGATACAAAACAGGAGCAGACGCCAGAGGAACATCATGATGAAGAACACGACAATTTCGACCAGAACGCCTTCCCTCGTCTATGGGCCGGCACTGGCAACGGAGGCTTATGGGGAGCGCCCAGGCCACCTGGTGAAGCCGAGCGGCTGCGCGATTTCAGTGCCCACAAGAGACGGTGGACTGTTAACGAGCGATGAGCCATCCTTGATTTACGAGTACCTTTTCCTCTGACCAGAGCCCGCTTAGCGATTTGTCCGATAACTCCCCACTTTGACGTCCGTTTTTCCATGGTCACCTGGTAGTTACTTGAAAAGGGATATTGAAATGTACCCCTAGTCCCCTCTCCCCCAATGATGATGACAACGAGAATAGCATTTGAAGATTTCAATCACGATTTTATGTACTTAGATATCTTCCTTTACGGTTATGAGGAGGGTTGTTGCTTTTTCTTATATACACGGATTTATTTAGAATGATTAGCAAAGCTGGCGCCCGCACTCTACATCTATCTCTATATTTATATTTTATCTACTACATCAGCATTTACATATTTACAAGTATACATGGTTAGCCCAAGGCTACTTATCGGGGAAGTTATAGATTGGAATGGGGAACGTAGACGTGGGCAAGGTGTTTTCATGTGGTGTTAGTTTTTTTTTATAGAGACTGGGTGCTGTCCATTTGTCCGGACATGGAGCGTTTTACCTGCCTGTCTACCTACCCAGGCGCAGGCACGGGGTTAATGAACGGGGATAGAAGAATAAACAGGGAAAACGGAAAAAAAAAAAAGGGGGTAAAGCATTTATTCCTCAGATGCCGGACTTTATCTCCTTATGCACGATTAAAAAAGAAGGCGCGGGCTGGGTTTGGTCTGGTCTGGTTTTGGCACGTCGTGCAGCTATCTAGACACGTACTTAACTTAGGTACGAAAACTGTATTTTTACCATATCGTTAGTAGCTAACAGAGATCGTCTTCTTTCGCTGCTATCACCTGCCTGTTTGCTTGGTCTTTGAAGTCTTAAAGCAACTTCCATCTGCGTCTCCTATACCTAAAGAGCCTCCGAGTAACTCTACCAACGAAATCTCTTGCATATGTATCTGCTTCGCGGAGCGATATTTAACTTAGTCCAGGCACCTAAACATGTATCTTAGGTACTATACGGGGAGTAGGTGAGTAATACGAAGGGGGAAAAAAGATGATGATGATGAAAGAAGGAGATAAAAAAGGAACCTCACAGTGCGGTACGATTATACATAACGTTTATATAACTACGTATGTAGGGAGGCATCTCACTCAGTGCTCACAGCCGTAAGCCATGGTACCTTTTTTGAATTTTGATTTGTATTCTTTTTTTATTGCAAAGCATGAGAATGGAAAACAGCTACGCCAACCAAAGCCTGTTTCGCCTCTAGCCACTACTAAGCTGATCCCGGGTTATCGTGAATTGAGCAAAGAAACAGATCTATGGAAATCTAATATAGGTACGTGTATACATCTGTAGGTAGGTAGGTAGGTTAAGTAAACTCTATATGCATATACAAGTTCCTTTGCCCTTCCTAATGCTTATACATGATAAATTAGGTTAGAAAGCCTTCGTTTGTATCTCCCATTTCTGTTCCGCCTTTTTGATGATGGGCGATTTTGTTTCGACGCCGTCATCTCACATGGTCTTAGTCCTAGTTCTCATGCTCATACCCGTTGTTTCCATCGATTTGGAGGTTGGTTGGATTGACTCGGTGTAGCAATCCTTGGCTTGACTGAACACGTAGGCAAGGGCAGCAGAGAAGCTCCCTCTGCTTCTCGCCATAAACGCCTGTCCCTCAATCTTATTCTTCGTCCGCCTAGCTCGCTAATACGACAACGTAGCGGCGAATACATAGCCAGATACACATGACCCCTTGAGGGTCTTCACGCGCGGCGAATAAAAACTCCTACTCGTCCAATCTCTTACACCAAACCATCCAACAAGAGCGCAGAACGGGCTATTCTACTCCCAAGCTTGCATAAAGTCCGAGCTTAAAGGTCGTTTAATCGAAGGCCTTGCGCATAGCCTGGTGCGCAAGCTCGACACCGAGGAACGTAGCCGCGTTCGCGGGGACGGCTCTGGCGAGCGCGGGGCCGAAGCCAGGGAAGAAGGCCTTGACGCCGCCGCGGCCGTACAGCTCGCGCACGACGCCGCCTATGCTGACGTTGCCCTCGGCAGTCTGCAGACGGCTCTTCACGGTGTCGACGGGGAAGACGGGGATCCACATGGCGACTCCCGCGGCGCCGCCCGCGCACGTCACGGCCATTAGGCTGAGGTCGCCCTGTGGCTTACCCGTGGTCGGATCGCGGGGAGTGAGCCGTCGCTTGATGTACTCGTAGGCGGCGAAGTAGGCGGCGCTTCCCGGGCCGTCGCGCGCTAACGTCGCGGCGCTTCCTCGGAACACGGAGCGCACGCCACCCTCGCGGTACAGCTGGCGCACCACGTCCAGACCGCCCTTGTACTTGGGCTCCTCGCCGGGTTTCAGCTTCTGGCCCTGCACCTGCAGGATCACCTTGACTCGCTCGAAGGGCGCCGTGATTGCCGTCATGGGGATAGCGCTGAAGAAGCCGGCGGCGGAGATCTGGGCGATGGACAAGCCTCCATTGGGACTGGGCGGCGAGAAGGAGGTGACGATCTGTTTGCCGAGGTCGTAGCCCCAGAATGAGACGGCAACTGTTTGCGAAAGAAGGAAGTATGTCAGTACAAATGCCTTAAGTTTGTAGAATATGCGCGAGGAATGATTCGGGGCTGGGAAAACGTACACATGGGCGTCACACCGACCAATGGAGCGCTAACGCCGGCATAGAGACCCCTTCGCAGACCGTCCCGCGCAACACTCTTCTTGACGACATCGATGGCACTAGAGTAAACGCCCTTCTCGGCTGTCTGCATGCGCACCTTGACCAGATCGAAGGGGTGGCCCACAACGACGGCGCAGATACCACCGAAACCACCGGCCGCAAAGGACCGCAGCTGAGAACCTAGGCTATTAGCAGCGGCAGCGGCTTCAGTCTTGATCTCAGCCTTTAGCTCCTCCTTGTTCTCAGGTATGTGCGGCAGGCGCTCAGCGGCGGCGCTCGGCAGTTTCGCGTGTAGCTTCTGGTTGATACCATCTTGGGGGGCGGAAGAGGACGACATGGCGGGCGGTGGTAGTAGTCGTGGTCTCGCGGGCGTTCGTCGGTGATGGTATCGATTGGCCGATTATTACCGCACACGCACGGAGAGAAGGAGAAAGGTGAGCTTGTCGCTCAACGGCACACAATCGTCAGAGTCTGCCTTTACGTCAAGTATAGACACCTAACCAGGCACTCAAGAGATAATCAGAGGGTTATATACAATAGCCTCTTTATTTAGTCTCTGTTATGCGGCTGTCCCTTTTGGTCATGCCGTGCTCTCTCTTGCCTTATTCCGAAGAAGTGCCCTAATCCCAGCAAGATGTTGCGTGTGGCGTCCTCGTGACCTGGAGTAATGGGAGTTGTTTGTCTATCCCTCCTTCTAGTTCCAAACGGAACTCGGATTCTTATATTGAACTGTGTGCTTGATGCTCTATTATAGCTTTGAGCTAAGGCTAGTCTGTAGGTAAGTCGTCAATTTTAATCATATGCGCGCTTGCCGCAGTATTTCGTCTACCTCAATTCGTTCCGAGTTGTTTATGATGTCGGTGTCGGCAATTGGCGGCCGAGCGGGAACGGAGCCCAACAGGGTGCCTCGGCTAAAAGGATGTCGACTTCTCACTGTAAGCACTTGCACAGGTTATTAGAGTCCCCACTTCAGTGCTAGCGTTTGGCATGTGGAAGACCCTCGGTGACTAGCATAGCGTGCTGACTGCCTGGCTGAATCTAGGGCCAAAGCATTATGTATGTAAAGTACAGAGCCATACCTGGCCATGTGAAAAAGCAGTTCCATGACAATATGTATATTCTAATCTGTGTTCAGCTCATCGTAGGGTAGCTTCACCATCATCCCAGGTACTTACCCACATACTTAGGTGCTATATGCCTTATATGCTTTACATAACTACGTCTAACAGGATATCGCTCCCAATGACATGTAGTTGAGCAAGCAAGCAAGATTGTGATTGCATCGACCTTACTTAAGTTCGCTTCATTTGAAGTCACCGCACCAGAATCAGGATCACGGCAGTACAAAATTACACATATAAGTGCTTGACGCACAAAAGCTTCTTGAGTATCTTGAGTATCGTGTTTTTAAATCGTATTCCTTCGTCCATTACCTTTATGTACGAGACAACGTCTACTTTCAGATCTATATACTTGCCCCAAAACCTCGGCCAGCTATGATACGTTTATAGGTTCCTTCGGCATTCAAAAGGCACCAGGAGCCTTGGGGGATAGCGGGCTTATACGGCCCATTCCGCACCAGCAAGTTGTATCGCCCTCTCTTTCCATCTGAATCGTAAGGTCGATGCCTTGTTTAGCGAGATAGTTCCTAACCCTCTCACGCACCTCCTCCATGTCAGCACCTCGCACAGCTGCCACATGCATCACCCCTAGAAGCTTCCCCGAGTCGCTGCCTGCCCTATCATCAGCCCATATCTTGGGGACTGAGTAAGATGCAACACCCCGCTGGTTGGTAATCTCAGAAAGGGTGTTTCGAAGGTTGTATTCAACATCCGCTGTGTTGGTCAGTAACAGCCTCTGTGCTGAGGATTTCACCAAGGGTGTGGCGGTTATAAGAATAAGGTATGCAATCAGAAAAGAAGCCAGGGGATCCCAGCCCGACCATGGCATGAAGTACGTTAGGACCGTGGACACTATCACCGACGCACTCCCCAGTGTATCCGCAAGGATATGCAGGTAAATGCCATGCATGTTTTCGTTATCATGGCTGTGCCCGTGACTGTGTCCGTGACTGTGCCCGTGCCCATGTCCATGCTTCTCTGACGCACTGTGATCATGATCACAATTATCATGCGAGTGATGGTTGTGGTCGTGGCTATGGCCATGAGAATGGGAATGCGAATGGGAGTGTCCATGTCCGTGATCGTGGCCATGACCGTGGCCGTGGCTATGGGATCCAAAGGCGAATATCCCAAGGAGATTGACAACCAGTCCCAGTGTGCTCACCACGAACAATTCGCCCAGTCGCTTCGTTTGTCTCCCGTCCAGTAGCCTCTCAAAGGCTTCAAACATGATCTCAAGGGAAATGAGACTAGGAACCAGTTCAGTAAAAGCAGGCGAGGCAAGAGTTGCGGTCGGCTTACATTAAGAAAACCCCATTGGCGAAGCCACTCAGGGTTTCGACTTTTCCAAAGCCATAGGGAAATCTTTCACTAGGCGGCCACTTGCTCATAACAGAAGCCAATAGTCCTACAGCTAATGCGACACAGTCGAAAAACATGTGTATACTATCGCTAAGCAGTCCAAGAGAGTCCGTAAGATAGCCATATATTGCCTGCACAGCCATAAAACTGAAATTCACCCTATTCAATTTCCATAGTTAGCACTCGATCCGGTGTAGCCGCGCGAGTAGGGAGAACCATACCCCATGAAGTAAAAGATGCGTCGGGAGTCTTTGTCCGTCATGATGGCATGAATAAGCGGCCATCTGGAAGTATAGGGCAATATAAGCCCCGTCATTCTCGAAAATTGGTGGGAGTGGCCATGTTGGTGATTTTCGTGGTGGCTATGGTCATGGCTATGGCCGTGGTGGTCTTGATGGTGATGGTCGTCGTCGTGATGGTGTTCATGGTCGTGGGAACCGTGGTCGTGTGAATGCGTATGATTGTGAATGAAGGCTACATCAGCCTTAGTCGCCGGTGGACTCGGCAGCTCTTCAGTGTTTTGTCGCAGAGGGGACGGTCGGTTCTCTCGTCGTTGCAGTGGTACGAGCGAGTTGGCGCGGTAGTGCGACAGGTTCTGCCTAGTATGATTATGCGCATCTTCGTCGTCACTATCATGGCTATTGCTATGGCAATGGCCGTGCCTGTGATTATGATTTTGATTGTGATTATGGGATCGCACAGTAGAATTGGAAAGATTCGGACGCGATCGAGAATGGCCGAAAGAGGGAGCCGAGTGAGAATGGGCATGGAGGTGATCGATAGAGCCGTGATGGCTATGGCTATGCGGTAAGGGCGTTTGCGGGAGGGCGTATGATGAGGCCATCGTTCAGTTATTATGACAGATATATGCCCAAGCACTTCAATCGACTGTTGGATCGTCGCGTTGGTTCAAACGTTTGGCAATCCCTCCCCCCCAAGAAGTTGCCTATCTTGTGAATTCTAAATGTAGGACGTCACTCCTAAAAAGGGGTTAAGCGGTTGGCGATATTGGGGATAGAACGCCTATGACACTATATGGACAAGAGAAGCTAAACCCGCATGCACATTTGGTGTCCACGATGTTGGTTCGAGTTGATAATCTCGCGATCTGCCTCTAGTAGTCTCTAAGACACATGATATAGAGGAAAGTCGTGTCGTTATGATGGGTTATTCAATTGCTTCGACTGAGACACCCGCATTCGGCGAGTTGAGAGGTTGTTTGGAGCAAGTTGGTTTGCAGGTGGTCGGACACCACTCCCCGTATGTATAAGGTACCTAATCCCCAGGGCAGGCACGGCTGTATGATACAGATTGCCTACAGAAGAACGCGCAGTGGGGTTGATTGGCAGGATCAGGCAGGGATAATCGATGCTATTATACTACTTAAGATGATAATGCAACCCCCTCCAAAGGACAAACCCAAACAATGCCTACAAAAGATTGGAGTCACAGATAAAGAGTACACTAAGAGTTAGACCAAACATACATAGTAGAGCCCAAGGAAAGAGACAAAGGACAAAACATAACCCAGCTACACAAATTCTCAAAAATTACTAAGACGATGCCTACTTAGTCGGTCATGATTCTTTTATAGGTCCACGTGTATAGAGAAGCAAAAAGCTAAGAAGCCACCGATTCAAGCCTGTTTCTTACTAAATACTACTTACTTTAGGTGGGCTTTCACTTCTGCGGCACCGATAACCTTAAATTACTGACATGCCCCTTTTGGCTGGTCAGCCATCCTCTGTAGTAAGCTTGCCACTAATTTGCTTCTTAGGTGAGGTAGGTGCTGAGAAGCCATTAATCAATCGATACGAGTTTGACACGCTATGACAATCATGTGTAAGTTATATAAGTAGATCTAGACGTCCGGGCCATGAAGATACCGTAAACCTTAGCTTCTGGATCGCCGTGTCTTATTGTCGTGTCTTCTGCTCATGATCTATGTGAACGATGCAGACACACGTAAAATAGATGCGCATAAAGGCTGCATGTTCTAAGGCACAAATACAGCATGCGTGCATATAGACATCGATAAAGGCATATATCCGCCTCAGTATCCTGCTATTGTTAACATAAAGGGGATAGTACATAAATGAATAAGACAATCCCACACAGGGCCTTCACAATACCTACCGTCCAAGACGCCCAAAGTCCATACCGAGCGAGAGTGGCACTGTGCTAACGTGGACTAAGGCGACGACTCGTGGGGCCGTTGTGAGGTGCGGCAGGGCATGTGCATTTGTATCTCAAGGTATCTTTCTTATTGGCTACGCTTAGCTCTACAAACATCTACACAAACTGCTATGCATGCCTAGAGCTACGTCTATGCAGGGTTAAAAAAAAAAGTTCACCCATCCAGCAAACAAACTCGTGCAAATATTTCCCATTCGCCTCAAACCTAGATATAATATTTACCACCTTCCAAATTTCACCACCCATCTGATAGCATTCTTTATAGCAAAAGTTGCAAGAGATATCGTCTGGTCAAATCACCATGCATTATATTCTCGTCGCGGGTGGTGTCATTTCGGGTATACCGCTCCCTCACCCCTCCATCATTCACATTTGCTAACACCCCGCCAGGAGTTGGAAAGGGCATCATTGCCTCATCCACAGGCTTGGTATGTCTCGCATCTTTTTCATTTCCGGGGACCTTGAAATAGATGGGAAAAAAATATGAGCTGATTCTATTTTCTTTCTAGCTACTGCAATCTCTGGGATTCCGTGTCAGCTGCATCAAGGTAAACAATGCCCCTCGTACCCCTCGTACCCCTCGTCAATCGTATTGATAAAGCTTGGCATCGGTAACTGATGCTTCAAGTAGATCGATCCCTATGTATCCGTAGACGCTGGGCTTATGGCCCCCGCCGAGCACGGCGAATGCTTTGTTCTAGGCTCTGGCTCTGGTTAGTCGTGTCGCGTCTTGTCCTATCTGTGCTTGTTCCGTCCGTGTTCCGTTTCACGAGGGGCCGTCCCTTTTGTAACTTAAACACTAATCTTGTTTAATTCTGCTAGAGGTCGACTTGGACTTGGGCAACTATGAAAGATACTTGTCCCTCAGTCTGACCGGCGACAACAACATTACCACCGGAAAGATTTATCTCCATGTAATATCCCAGGAGAGAAAAGGCGCGTATCTAGGCCGTACTGTACAAATCGTACCTCATGTCGTTGATGCCATCAAGGAATGGATAACGCGTGTAGCACATACCTGCGTCGATGGTTCTGGAGAAGAGCCCGATGTCTGCATTATCGAGATGGGGTATGTTCCCATCGTAGTCCCCTTGAATGAGTGCCACCTGAGCACAACGAACTTTGCCCTACAATGGCCCAGAGCCTATTAGAACGGCATGCTGATTGATCTCTGATGTGCTCAGCGGAACTGTCGGAGATATCGAAAACGTAAGGAACGCTTTATTTCCTGCCACCCCAGCATATCGCCTTAGGCAAGGTTCACCTGATGCTAATGTGTTGACAGATGCCTTTCCTTGAAGCCCTAACCCAACGTATGTATTACTGAAAACCTTATTTCCCTGTTTCACAGCTGCAAAGCGAAATGTGGGCGAGGTAGAAGAAACTATAATGGTTACTGACCTGTAAAACCTTCGCAGTACGACATGAAGCTGGTAGCACGAACTTCGCCACCATCATGGTTAGCTACGTCCCCGTAATCCATGGAGAGCAGAAAACGAAGCCGACCCAACACGCTGTCAAGTCTGTTCGCAGCCACGGTTTAATCCCTGATGTGGTATGTTCTATGGCCTCAGACGAAAAATAGTGATATTAATGATGTTTGTAAGATCGCCTGCCGCTGCGAAAACCCCCTGTCTGAGAGCACCGTCCGGAAAATCTCTCTACACTGTCAGGTTGAAATGGATCAAGTAGTAGTCGTCAGGGATATGCCCACAGTTTACCAGGTCCCACTTCTCCTGCGTGAACAGAAGATGATGCCTCTTCTGCTATCCAAGTTGAGTCTCTCCACTGAGTCTGTCCCCAAGGCCCTAGCAGCGAAGGGGGCCGAACTCTGGGATCGCTGGGGCACCATTGCTACGGCCGAACATAAGGCAACAGTTACGATTGCCCTTGTGGGCAAGTATGTGAGCTCCCCTGATGCGTACATGAGCGTCACGAAAGCACTTGAGCATTCATCCATGCATCTACGTCTCAACCTGAACCTCCTTTGGATTGATGCCGAGCATCTGGAGCCACAGACGCAGACTTCTGCACCCGAGAAGTACCAAATCGCTTGGGACAAACTCCACTCAGCATCAGGTCTGATCATTCCTGGTGGATTTGGCAAAAGAGGCGTCCTGGGTATGATGATAGCGTCCAAGTGGGCTAGAGAAAACAAGGTTCCTTTCTTAGGTGTAAGTTCTCATCATCTGCATCGAGTCTGCCCCTTGAAGTATTTCTAATATGGCACCAGGTATGCCTTGGATTCCAAGTTGCTGTCATGCAGTTTGCACGGGATACCTGCTCCCTACCTAACGCCGACTCGGAAGAATTCGATTCAGAAACCAAAGAGCCAGTCATCATCTACATGCCAGAGCTGGATCGTGAGAAGATGGGTGGCACTATGCGTCTTGGTCTACATGAGACCATCTTCCAGGAAGGCAGTGAATGGGCCAAAATCCGAGCTTTATACGGCGGTGTACAAGGCGTCAAGGAGAGGCATCGGCACAGATACGAGGTCAACCCTGAGTTTGTAGACCGGCTGCAGGAAGCGGGTATTCACTTCGTCGGCAAGGACGAGACTGGGCAGCGAATGGAAATTCTCGAGATGAAGGACCATCCTTATTTTGTCGGTATGTGCCGAGAGCGACAGTCTTAACCCCAGAAGCGCTGGGAAAGCTGACTTTAACCACAGGTACACAATTCCATGCCGAATATCAGTCACGGGTCCTGGCTCCAAGTGTAAGTTCTCTTCTGCCCGAGGCCCGGTTAGCGAATGGATGCTGACAGCGCAATCAGAAACCTTACCTGGGCTTTGTAGCCGCTAGTGCGGATTGTTTAGACGATGTCATCAAGGCACAGACAGTCAACGGCTCGACGTAAGAATGGAGAGAGAGAGATAGGAAGTGGTGGGAATATTGATGCTGGAGTTGTGGACTCGGAGCCTAATGGGTTTTCTTGGTAAGGCTGCTTTTTCTTGATCGGCAACAATATGTGAAGATTCGTTGCCGTTCGACGTATGGATGCGTATGCACTCTGGAATAGTTGCGTACCGTTTTCCTGTAGGTGATTTTCTTTTCTTCTCCTTTGCTCCCGACCGGACATATTACAAGCATACTAACGCTCCTCTTACAGGGATTACATTGACCGCGCCGCCTAGTAGCCCCCTTCCCCCTCCACATACTTGCTAGAGAGTAGCTATCTCCAGAACAACTACAGATACAGCCAGTGTCGGCTGTATACTTCGTAGTTACCCAGTCACGAGGCAGGTCTTCAATATGGCTTGCAATAGCTCGAAGACAAGCAATGAGCAACCACACCTATAATGAGAACATGGTTAGACCAACATGGGTTATGTCTTTATAGTTAGTCTAGTAAGCGCTGCTCCTCACTGCTGTGATCAACCTGTTCTTCGCCTTTCTGGTATACTGGAAGAGGCGAGCGTCTGCCCTCCTTTGGGCGTTTGATGGCCGATTTCTACAAAAAGAAACGGTCAAGCGAATAGAGGGATCACGGCTTTATCACTCGACCGTATTCCTCTATTATCACATTACCGGAAGGGAGATTGACTGAGAAACAGCGCGAACCAATATTACACAGAATATAGACCTAGGCAATACCCATAACAACTTCACATATCGACCTGATTTCGTGTTCGTGGTGCAATGTCTTATTTGAAAGTTGTGATACGATTACCTAATACAACGAGGCGTGCTTTTAACCCAGGAGAGGTACATAGCAGGTCCCTACCGAAGTACTTCCATTGTGCCACTCTACAAGTAGTGATAGGTACTAAGGTAGTAACAGGTGGGATGCTGGCGTTAAGTTACCCACCAGACAAGTGGATTTAATTGGCCCAGATCATGACAACATGCAACTCGATGTCCCCAGTAACTTCCAACCTAACTTGGGAGGCACACAATGAATGAGGGAACTGTGTATTGTACTACCTACTAAGTAGATTTACATGCTGCAATCCATTCTCATTCTTGCTGTTAGCTCGTAGGCAAGAATATGGGAGAAACATTAAACTACCCTTATACCACGTAGTTCAAAAGTTCCCTTAGGCTGCTAAAACAAAGAATCATTTATTTAGGGCTGTCCCGAGGCTAATGAGCGACCAACTCGGGCATATTCGTAAGCGTAAGTCTTGGGAGGTGCTCTGCCTATGGTAACGGTCCTGAAGTGGAATAAACAGTGAGTCCAACGTCTCGATTTCAATATAGAGACCTCTCTATCTATACAGGCTCCTAAGCATCGCATTGTCCGCAGCCCAGCTACTTATTTACCCATTCACACCGGTTGTTTACCCTTGCTAACTCACCAAACTAGGTTTGAGCTAACAAGACAGCTCTCCGTCCCTTCTCTCACGCCAGCCTCATGACATAGAGAGACAGGAAGTAAGCCAGTTGATATATCGAGAAGAGGGTAGCGCCTGGCAAAAAGGCAGGATACGGTAGGGCCGAGAAGATACAAAATGGGGTACCTCGCCATCACAATCTGGTCAACTGTGGCCGGTCTAGTGGTATTTTCTATCCTCTTTGCGTATTTCTTGCCCTCGGAATACGACCACGATCAAGACACGAAAGATGAGGAGAAGGCAAGAGCGGACAGAGGTACGATCAAAGCCGACAGAAGAGTCAGACCTGTGACTGTCCAGATACTTGTCCTAGGCGACATTGGCAGAAGTCCTCGTATGCAGTATCATGCGCGGAGCATTGCTAAAAATGGCGGTATCGTTCACCTCATTGGCTACCATGGTTCGTTTATTTTTCCTTGTCTTTCGTTATTTTGCCCTTCCATTAGACTTCCTTTCTTACGCGTTGCCAGAATCTCCGCTACACCCGGATCTTGTGGAAAACCCTCGCGTGACGCTCTACCCTCTGGCAGCTCCCCCGGGAGTACTACGATCAATCCCGTTTATAGTGTCTGGTCCTCTCAAGGTCCTCTGGCAAGCCGTCACACTGCTCCGCGCCCTCTTTTACAGAACGCCTGCTTCCAAATACTTGTTAGTCCAGGTGAGTTACATGTCGACTTGCGGCCTGTTCCTTATCCTTCGTTTCACTGTTGTTTATATCACATATTCCCTACCTCATCTATCAAACCATCATAACATCCCATCTAAATTGCGTTAAGTTGCGGGGATGCCACTAAGCTCATATCTCTCAGAACCCACCCTCGATACCTACACTCGCCTTTACAGGGCTAGTCACTATTTTTCGTCGAACATACATTATAGTTGACTGGCACAACTACGGCTGGTCAATCTTAGCCAACACAAAGGGGCCCAACCATCCATTTGTTTCATTGGCTAAGGCCCACGAAGCAGTTCTCGGCAGGGCAGTACCGTTCTATAACATCACCGTTACAGAGGCCATGAAGAAGGATTTACAAGGCCCTCCCTACCACATCCCAGAAACTATGATCGTGACCCTGCACGATCGTCCGGCAGACATATTTCAGCCTTGGATATTGGACCCAGAGAAATTTACTGTAGAAGAGGAAGTCCACGCGAGAAAAGTGTTCCTTGAACGGCTCCCACAGATCGGGGTACTCGCGGAGGACATATGTTATGGCGATACCAAGCTCCTCATGAGCAGCACGTCCTGGACGCCAGACGAAGATTTCTCGTTGCTCCTTGACGCACTGGTGTTGTATGCGCAAAGCCCCCGCCATCCTCCGACCATCGCTATCATAACCGGCAAGGGCCCTCAAAAAGCGCATTACGAAGCCCGCATTCGTGAACTAGAGATGGCACGGAAGCTTCCTGGCGTGTTTATCTTCACCGCTTGGTTATCCCTCGAGGACTACGCGCACCTTCTCTCGTGCGCCGAGCTGGGAATCTGTCTGCACAAGTCGACATCCGGGGTTGACCTACCCATGAAAATCGTAGACATGTTCGGCGCCAGCTGTCCAGTGATCGCGTACAGCGCGTACGAGAGCTTCAGCGAGCTCGTTAAGGAGGGCGACAACGGATGCGGCTTCGAGACGGCCGAGGAGCTTGCCGGTATTCTCCTGCGCTTGTTGAGCAAAGGGGGCGAGACGGAACTATTGACCTTGAGAAAGGGCGCGACGAGGGAGAGCTGGCACCGCTGGAATAAGGAGTGGAACCGAGTGATTGGCCCCATGTTGGGCCTTACAGTACCGACGCTATCCGAGGCTTTCTCGTGTTAAAGGTTATCAGGTCCCCTCACTTATGTACACTACGCTTCTGCCGATGAAGTCGTTTGTTTGATTTTTCATGCTAGCGAAATGGATTTCGTGGATTGAGACAAAATAGGAACAGAATTTATGAGGAATGCAAAGACGTGAAAACAGGGTGGATGCCGAAAATCGTAGATGCGCTATACATATCTATGCAACAAAAAAACTCCGAGCAATGCCATGCCGCCCCTTATCGCTAGCTGAAATATGGATGATGGTGAAAACCACTTATAGTCAAGGCCCGACTGACTGGCTGACTTACTGATTGACTGGTGTTGAATCTCCTGGCCAGAACCACTGCGTTCCCGGTTTCTTAGTATCAATATACCGTGTACTATCCCAGCAAAGCCCAAATTTATATTCAGACAGTTGGGCGAAGAGTAAGAGCGCAGTGCCCCATACTGCGTGTTATCAACAATCTCGAGTCTGGACGAGAAGCAAGGGGGAAACAATTCCCATCTCATGTTCTCCCTTTTTCCACCCTTAGCCGAATTCAAACCAACTCAACCTCAATCAACCTCTCCGAGACTCTCCTTAACACACTTCCTGACCAACCTCCTAAACTCCTTCGGTCCTCCTTCCCTCTCCGCGCGCAACAGCTTAGCAGCATCAATATTGGCCGGGCTGTCGACATTAGGCTCGCTAAAAAGACTGATGACGCTGACGAGGATGGTCTCGGGCGTCTGCACCGGACTCCACCTGTCGGAAGCGCTCTCGTAGCCGTAGGTGTCCTCGCCCGGCGGGTGCAGGATCGATATGCAGAGTTCGCCAGATGGGTAGATGTTCGGGTGGAATGGGATCGGGTGCTGGAACACGAGCTTGGGCGGCATGTGGGGATAGTCGGGCGGAAAGGTTAGGTGGGCGCGGAAGATAGCTCCTAATTTTTGGGTTCGAATGCGTTAGTGATGGCCATGTCATGTCATGTCAGATTAGGCTAGGTCGCCTCGAGGTCAGGACGGCCTGGAGGGTTTGGCGTTTATCCATTCGGCTCATTGTATTTTGTGTTTAAAGGGGGCAGTTGTCGCGTGCCCGAGTTTCGTTTCGTTTGGCGGGGGAGGGGGAGGAGGAGGGGTAAGTTAGTAGCGCAGAGGCAAATAGAGGGGTAGTAGAGTAGAGCTGAGCTGGAGAGGTTGGCCACGAAAGAGAAGATGATCGATCTCGACACAAGGGCGAACTGGAGAGAAAAGAAAAAGCAAATGGAGACTCCATGCATGACATACCGCCGTAGTACTTGCAATCATCATTAATCATGAGCGAAACCTCCCATTCGAAGACGTTGCTGTCTCTTATCAGGCCGACAGAAACGCCAGACAGGTCATGAGCCGTGTTGATCTCCTTGAGCTGCCGCTGGAGCAAGACAGCCGCGGCGCTCGTCGCCCCAGAAGAATGCTTATTAGACATATCTTCTTCTCTAATTTCGTTCGTTCTTTCGTTCCCTTTTCTTCTTCCCTTCTGACTTGATCGTTTTGCTCCTTCTCCTCTCCCCAGGTAGCACTAATTTTTCGAATTCTTTACTCGAGTTACGTGTGTGTAATGTAAACAGGACGGGTAAATTATAATCGAACCGGTATGTTTCGGAGTCGGGAGTAATAATGATCGAAACAAAAGCAGTAAGTCAAGGCTGACTCAAATGATGATCCTCTGTAAATGACTCGAGAAGCTGTGAATAAGCAAGAAGCTATGTATGTACTATTTATTCAGCTTTGGTATGGAATGGTAATGCTATTGAGATACCCGGTACACAATATCTGAGTGGCGACGATACTAGTCTACAGAGTAAAACAATTGTAGTACTAGATGATAGCAATGGTAACTGAGAATGGAATCTGATGACTGAGCTTTTTATCGATGTGAAGGCAAGCCGGTACCTACGAATAGCCGGTAGTGGGGATATATAGTAGCACGTAATGAAGGTTATACTGGAAAGAACCACCGAGTGGGAACACCAGACGACTCAAGGCGCTAAGTAGGGGTTGAATGGGGAACAGGGGGTTTCCAGTGCACCTTACGAGATGTTGTCAACAACAGCCAGTCCTCTTATGACATAAGCCGGTACTATAGCTCAACTCATCTGCAGGAATGATCTGGGTTTCGTCGCTTTTTCGGTGCGACACGAAACGGGGGCATATTAACATAACATATACCAATATCACAATATCATACCGTAAGCCCATATCAGCTCGCCAGGAATGTTGCGGTACCCATTCTTGAGATGTCCTACTTCAAGGGAGTGGATAAGCGGTTAGGTACTACTAGTATGTAGTCTAACCACCCATGACACATTCCTAAAGCACAGACTTATTCTCCAACCCAGCATTGAATCAACCTTGCATATGTTTGTTGGTGCCTCGTTACAGGTAGGTGATAAGTGAGTGGGGGGGTTATCAGGGAATGACTCGAAACAGACACAAGTTCCGACTTGTTCAGCCCCGAAACGTAAGTGGAAGAAATCATACCGTGGTCCCGACCGTGACATCTGTACGGGCCAGCGGGAGTGCTTGCATTAGCGCCGACTATACATAATTGTATATGTGCTTAGTAGTATAATAATATGACTATCGTGTAGCTAACAGGCAGTATCTCGACTATAATGTGGCTGATGCGCAGCATACCATGTTACAATACCCGCCCAGAAATGCAGGCCGGGGCTATAATATTGATGGTATCTAGATTGCGAAGGTTGACTAAAGTACCTTACAGCCCAATTCCAGATTAATGATGGAACTCGTCAATTGTAACCTCTTATCTGTTGCGAATTACAGACGATTTCCAAGGCGGAAATCTCTGCAGCACAGACCTCGTAAGCCATATAAGTATATGGAAGTGCACGTGGTGTAAAATGACGGTAGGCCAGCCCTGTACACCAGCCAGGCCTGACTTTACTTGCGGAAAATTGCCGGTGCTCTCGACCAGCAGCGAGGCCAGCTCAACTCAATATTAGTGCGGCTAGGGAACGGCAAAACATTTCCAGTCTTAATCCCATCAACTGGCAAACGAATCGGCCATTCCATACAAAGACAAAAACACCCAACACCGAGTATGTCTTTTCCAGTAATAACGCCCCGGTCTGTTGGCTTTGATGTCCCATGGAAGTATGTAAGAGCATGCCGGCTTCTGTCGAAGCGCTGTTTATTTTTGTTTATACGCCACCCACAATGAAAGCAAATGCTACCTCTTTTTTGATGTTCCGAAACCAGTGATTCCCATTGCAGCCATCATGTCGTCCTCGTCGTGCTCGCCCTCAACCCGCACATCGTCACCATACTCGACCTTTATCTTCTCGGAGGCCTCTTTTTCGGCCCTTTTCCGGGCTAGTTCTTCCTGGCGCTTCAGCCGCCGCGTCTCCTTCTCCTTAGCCTCCTCTTCCTCCCGGATCTGAAGCCTCTCTTTGAGCGTGACCGTCATGGACCGCTTTTCTTCCTGCAGGCGCTCCCAGACCTCGTCAATGCGCTGGCGTACCTCCTCGGCATTGGCCTTCTTCACCTCGCCCGTCTCGCCGATGTTGCGTAGATGCTGCATGCTATTGATGTGCTCCACCCATTGGATGTTGTCTTTGAACGTCAAGTCGCACGCCGAGCAGTAGAAGCCGGCCCCGCGACCGCGCTTCCCTACACCGGCGCCGGCCGGCACCAGCATCGTCTTGCCAACATTGGCCTCGAGGTCTAGGATCTCGCGTCGTGCCTGCGTGTGCGTCTCGTCGCCCGTCGCTGGCTTGTAGTACTTTTTGCCCGCTAGCTTCGCCTCGTACCGCGCCTTGGCCTCTTCGCGCTCTGCGCTCTCGCGCACCCGGGCCTTCTCGGCATATTCGTTAAGGTCGTACGACCGGCGAAAGTTCGTGTCTGTCGCAGGGGTGCCGTAGGCCGAACCTTTGCCCGACATGTTGCGAGCTGGTGATGGGAAGAACAATCCAGAACTTAAATATCGTTTGGTGCTACAATCGGCTCGTTCTGCTTTGTTTCGAGAGTCTAAATTGTATAAGGGCGTATGCCCAAGGTTGTTGTAGGTATTACGTGACAAGGAAAGAAAGTCGAATTATCTACGTGAACAATCGCAAGCAAATGCGGTTGCGTATAGTGTATGATTTCCTGCTACGCACTGTTTGGCATACCTTCTTAGGCAAGTGCCTGCCTGCCTAGGTACCAACTATATATGTGGGGCACGCGCAAAAAGCTGCGTAAAACGATACCCCGCGATTTATGCAGCATAACAAGCTACCTATCACTATAATAAAGCACTTGCAACAGCAGGATCTTGTCCCTCTGCCCCTCCCCCTCCAAGCATCATTACTGCCAAAAATTCTTTTGCGACTGGCCACATTCGCGCTCCTATAACCCATTTTCTTCCTCCATTGGCTAGATCCTTTCACAAAGATGCTCTATCTAGTTGGCTTGGGTCTCTCGGATGAGACCGATATTACCGTTAGGGGCCTCGAGATCGTAAAGAAGGTTTCTCGAGTCTATCTCGAAGCTTATACGAGCATCTTGCTGGTGGATCAGTCCGTATTGGTATGTGTTAATATTTCTGTACTTATACAGGCGGTTTTGATGGCAGACTCCGTAGCCTATGCACACTTGTGACTTCAATCGACAGTGGCTAACGCTAATACGATAGTAGGAAGCATATTATGGCCGGTCTATCATAGTAGCAGACCGTGAGATGGTCGAATCTAATAGTGATGAGATCCTGCGGGACGCGCAATCTGAAGATGTCGCATTCCTTGTGGTTGGCGATCCTTTTGGGTACGTCTCATAAAAACCACGGCCTATTTTCTATTCTTCTATGTGCTATCAACTTTGGCCGGGCGGATTTAAAATGGGGTAGTGAACCTCTCTGACTCGGCTCAATTTCATGCCTATAGTGCGACAACACACACCGACCTGATACTGCGAGCTCGTGAGCTCTCTATCCCAATCCAGACAGTTCCAAATGCCTCGATTATGTCCGCCATCGGCGGATCTGGTCTCCAGCTGTACAACTTCGGCCAAACAGTGTCGATGGTATTCTTCCTAGACAACTGGCGGCCGGCGTCTTTCTATGATCGCATCAAGGAGAATCGCGCCATAGGATTACATACTCTCGTGCTCCTGGATATCAAGGTGAAGGAACAGAGCATCGAAAATCTGGCACGTGGCCGAAAGATCTACGAACCACCGCGGTATATGACGGTTTCGCAGTGCGCACAGCAGATGCTCGAGATCGAAGAAGATAAGAAGGAGGGTGTATATGGACCCGATAGTCTGGCCGTTGGCGCAGCGCGGGTTGGTGGCAGGACGGAAAAGTTCGTTGCCGGAACCCTTAAGCAGCTTTGCGACTCTGATGACTTGCTCGGTCCGCCATTACACAGCTTGGTGTTGCTCGGGTCGCGCGCACATGAGCTGGAGAGAGACTATGCTCGCGAATTCGCCATAGATAAAGACTTGTGGGACAAATTATGGTCTGAGAACTATGGTAAACACTAATCTATATTACGTAATCTACCTACCTCTCGAGCTGTTTGATGAATACGCTCACTTGACGGATTATATATAGCGTACCAAAGGGGTAACCACCGCAACTACCTCGGTGCGTTTTCATCTACCCGTCTATCGACAAGAAGAGCGCCGCGACCGGACCTCCTCTTCAGTGATCTCCCGGATTTTGTTTACGTTCGCTTGCTCGCCCGTCACCATGCCCTTCGCTACCTCGGCCATGCGCCCCAAGATGTTGAGATCGGTAATGGCATAGGTGGCCGTCTCCATCTTGACACGAATGATACCGATACGCGGGTCATTCTCGGAGCCGTCATGCGTGCCGTCTCCCAGGTCGCCCATCCAGGCCTTGAGGGTTGGATTGTAGTATTTCTTCACCAGCTCTCGGTTTGTCTCGATACTGGCGGTACCGGAGACGGAAGCCCATTGCCCCGAACCGTCCAGGAACGAGATATTCACGTGCGGGTCACTCTTGAGCTCGTCCGTCTTGTGCGATTCGGTGTTTGTGAAGAATAGGTAGTCCATGCTTTCGGTCTCCTATATCGGTTCATTGTGAGTCAGGTGTGCATGGTTTGAATTTTGAGTTTGGGGGCAGTGACAGCGCCTTTGCGTAGAATTTGGCTCATAGCACGAGTACCACACACGGGGGTATGCAGGGCTCAACCCAACTCACCTTGGCCGCTACAGCCATGCAACGGGAGACAAGTTTTCCAGCGTGCTTCTTGTCGCATGTGGTCATCATGCCAAACTTGCGCGCATTGACAAACTTGTCGAGCGCGTCGAATTTCTCTTGGGTGGTTGCCTCGGTATCCTTGTTGGCCCGCGTATAAGGGTCAGCCGGCTTGTTGCCAGTGTCCGTGTTGGAGTATCCTGAAGACATGGTGGCTACGTTTCCGTGACTTGATAGCCGTTTTGGTATCTGTGTTATCGTTCCTACACCTAGTTGTTTCGTGTTCGGGGCTCTTGTTGGTACGAGACTTCGCGTTCCTGGAGAATTGTACAGAAAGTAGGATCGATGAATCTGGAGAGACATACACGGAGGGCTCGTGTCTTTCTTATATGTGTTGCCACCTCCATATAGAAACTCTACAATTGGTTACAGGTCATGCTATGGGGCAGACAGCAATAAAAAGGCGGCAGTACCTACTACTAGATACATCAGAATAGTGCAGGTTGTTGTGCGTAATGACCTAAGCGAAGTGACTTCATCTACGAGAGGAGATGCACGGGATCAGGTATGCTTTGCGCAAACAAAAGCAAATAACTGGGCTGATGAGACTCGATTCTTTGGGCCGGACGGTTTAATACCGCCTATAGTGAGACATGATGACTTCATCATAGATAGATTGCTAATAACTATCTGTAGTATGTAGCAGGTATATGTGTTCTGGAATTGGGGCGGATGAGAGTTGAGGTCTGTTACACCGTCATGACGTCAAGTATTCTTCTGGTTATCGATCAGCTAAAGGATCCAAGGAGAGCTTGGGCAGGTAAGCAGACATTGAGGGGTATTCCCCAGCAAAAGTTATCTAGAAGAAGATAAAATAGACTAGGGCGAAGGATAAGCACGTACGGGAGAAGAAATAAGAAGCGAGGGCAAAGTAATTTATGTCTAATCTATTGGCGAACACTGAACATGCGAGGTGAGGCGAAACAATGGAGATTATCTCATAGCTTTCATGTCTAGACTTGGATACGTACCGAATTCTAGGGTGGTGACCCAGATTTGGAAACAATCGCTCCAAGCCTGTTATTCTAGATCTATGTATATTGGACCTCTCTCCCTACGTAGTTACTATAATAAGTAGGTACGTAGGCGTATAGGTAAGAAGACAAAGCAAAGGGGAGGAACAGCAAAGGTTTATACGCCTCACTTGTAGTTATCACGTGCGTTGTACGACCCATCAATGCCGCATACCAATAAGTATCTGGATGGCATTTGGCTCACTAGAAATCTTCGTCAACATCTACTTATATGAAGGGCTCCTTTCGTTGCCTAGGGTTGGCCAGGCCTCGTGACAGAACTCGTGATATTCCGAGATTCGGAGTGATGGGCAGTATTTATGTACAACTTCCCCAACATTTCTTCCGCTGTAAATAAAAGTGAGAAAGCTTCACATGTCTCTCCATCATCTACCTGCATACCAGCCTTAAGGGTTCTCAATATGAAGTGCCTTTAACTTTACTTTAAGCTTGCACCTAACTCTAAAACTCGGAGGTCCTTACCTACATATGCACCATGGTTGTGATTGTGTAAGTACATGATGGCCCTCAAGTTTCATGCAGGTATCCCAATGCACGACCATTACAGGGATCGCTTGTACCACGTCAAGGGCTCAGAATGGGGTTCCTCAGCAGCAAGTGCCTTACTTGGTTAAGCTTAGCGCGGTGCTACTCCTGTATGTAGTACCTACAGTAGTTAAATATGGACACAAGATGTTGGTTCGTCCTGGTTGATCTGCTCATAACAGCCTATTCCAATGGGAAAGTAGCCCAGACCCAAGCAATGTCAAGGGAGGGTAGAGTAGAATAGGATATGTAGACCAAACCAGCTTTTACCTCTGGCCTAATGAAACACTCCCTTTGTAAAGGCCCTCGTACTTGCCTGGAAGGGATAAGCATACATCAAACCTTACGTAAGGCACGAGCTGCATACGTGTAAGAGCTGTGCATACAGCGGCCCAGGTACCTGTATGAGAGATGGAAGGCACTCATTTATGTACATCTGAAGGTAGTATGAAGATAGGGATGTAGTTCCCGAGGTAGGTGGTACTTGTTAGGCACGCTGGCTGACCATTTCCTATTTTATCCACGTGGAAATTCAACTCCTACTATAGAACTCGAATTTCCCAGGCCACCTTAACACCCAATACATCGAACAGGAACTCTGCCCTGAACACATCCCTTCTCGTTACCCAAACGTACTGAGACACGGCAAGTTGTTAAAGGCGTTGGTCCAGCGTTAGCCGAAACCTACATGCCTACTGGTACCATTCTAATGCTGCTCCACTCAATACTCACTGACTTACTGAAGCGCCCAAGTAGGTACCTCACAAAGCGCCTAACCAAAGGCAGGTAGAGGACAAGATAAGCCAGCTGAAGCTGCTGGGAATACCTAGTGCCCAAAGTAGCAGTGCTGAGAAGGAGAATGGAGCTTAAAAGATGAAAGAAGCATTGCATTGCTCATCGATCAGTGAACCACAATAGGTGAACGACTCCTTCACTTCAATCGTCGACTTGCGCGGGTCTTCCACTACTTTTGTATTACGGTCGACGACTGCCTGCAAATACCCGACTGTTCTTTCATTCACACTGATCTCCTGGTACTGTACAGCAGAGCCTTTTGGCGACTGATAACCGCCTTCATCTGACTGGATTTCCCTCCGTTCTTTCTGGATCCGATATCCGACATAGCGCATCGGCAGGTTAGTCCAGTTGGACCTTCCACTACTCTTGTCGCTACCCCAAGACCCCCATACCTATCTATACGTGCAGTTGCACCTTCAAGTCATCGTCCGTGCCACGAGCGCATTGAATCCTCTTTGGACTATTATCAGTTCAAAAAAGGACCAGCAATCGTGCTCTACCCCGTCGCACTCCGCCTTCGCTCTCTTGCTCTTCCCTGTCTCTGCTTCCATCCTTGCGCCTACTGTGCCTTGTGCGTAAGGTATTCTGTACCTCTCTAACTAATACCCTTTTAGATACTGACTCTGGAAGGCGTCTTGCGCTCTGCGCTGATGTGTTGATTGAAATATTGTTTTGACAACTCACCCCTTATTTGTTCCTTACAAATACTATCTGAGTTTTGCCTCTTTTACGTTGCCGATTTTGACTATTGTGTTGTTCTGCCGACACAGCAACAACTCCTACCAAGGCAGACGGCAGCATTTGTCGTCCAGTGGTCATCATGGTAAGCTGATCTTGCTCACGGTGCTTTTTTCTTTTTTTTCTTTTCTTTTCGCTCTTAACATCATCTTTGCTCTACTTGGTTCGTCGCCGTTCCTCCGAGGCCAGAGTCTTAATCAGTTAAACGGCAACCAAATGATCGTGCACTTACTTACTCATCTAGGACTCATCATGGCCGGCCTGGGAGTGCCGTGACCAGACCGAGCAGGCAGAGCTTTATTATAACCAGCCCTTGCGGGTCAAGAATCGCCGTTTAGAGGAGGAGAACCTTGCTCTCAAGCGGCTTCTCCGTGAGAACAACATATCATGGCAACCACAACCAAAGGCTCCAGTCCTTGCACAGGCATCTGCTCGTGTCACCCGGTCCGGCAAAACTCAACTTATAACACTTCCCCATTTACCGGTGGAGACACAGCTCAAGATTCTCGAGTTTGCTTTGCTGAGCCCCCATCCTATTGTCGATCCGTTCTGCAAGAGCAGACCTGAGCGCATGCTAGCACATGAGAAGTCTAAGCGTCCCAACATCGCTATCAACTTCCTGGTTACGTGTCGAGCTTATCACTATGAGGGCACCAGAATGTTGTGGGCCAACAACACCTTTGTCTTCACCAGCCCGGCCAGCCTGAAGCAATTTGCCGAGCTTGACTTGAGCTACCGCCGAAAGATAAAGCATGTCACATTTCGCATCATTGCTAGGTTCTACGACGACGTGAACAGAACCCACCGGCTACCGCGGAGTTACCATTCCAGGCTCAAGAACTCAGTCAGGCTGGCAATTCACCGCCGGCCAAATGAACGGACGCTGGCCCGACGAGGTTTCCGTGCCTATGCTTATAGCCAACTGGTCGACTTTCTCGAGGCCCTTCTGCCTCCCCACGATCCCCAACTGGCTGCTCACTTCACCTCGGCTAACACATCGCACACGACCCCGTACCCAAGGCTACTTCCGTCGCTCGAGAGTCTGCGCATTGACTTTGTCAACTTCTCAGACGATCTTCTGTCGTATCCGCCTCCACAGTTGCATGATTTGGCCTCGCATCAGCTTGGCTGCATGCTGAACGAGCTCACGCTCACCGGTGTGCCAACGGACGAGTGTGGTCTTCGAGTCAATACGGAGCTCTCGGGACTCCTGAAGCATGAAGGCCTTCTGATCGACCACGGCCCGATCATGGTGGCCATGAGGAGTGGTGTCCGACTACTAAACAACGAGGGCGACCAAGACTTCTACTCAGCCAGGGTAGTCCGGGCAATGTATACACCCCACAACAACCATTTCCCCCACCAGCGTCACGATTTGATCGACTTACCGCCCGCGCCACCGGAGGAAGGCGACCCTCCGTTCTCGGCCTTTCACTCGTGTCGCACCATCTGGAAGAAGGTGCCAGTTAAGCTCGAGAAAAGTGATGAACGTCGATGGGAGCTATTCGATCGTGTCAGCGGCTTGTCCTGGCATGATGTCGAAATAGACGGTACTATGTTGGACGAGGATGCCGGCCCTACAGAATGCGGGAACTGCGGCGAGACCCACCTCGGCGCAATCCCTCCCGATGAACTGATGGACCTTTATGATGATAACTTTTGAGTTGGCAGTCAGTGGCAGGGGGGATAGAGCGGCAGCACAACCATTCGAGTTACGAGACATGATGAGGTTGTCCATTATACGCGGGGTTTTATCAAATCGTAAACCCATATGATACCACTTTGCATTGCATTTTCGGTTTACGGGAAGGACTTTTGTTTGCGGACTTGTTTCTAAATAGAGCTTTTCGGAAATGGGATGCCAAACCATGCATGCTCCCAGGGCACACTCCGAATCCCTACGTAACGACTGTGTATATTCTTGAAGAAAATGGCCTGTGATATCTATTTAAATGTGCAGAGCTACGGGTGTCTACCTTTAGGCAGTTGCTTTGGCAGTGTAGCTTTGCAAAAGGTGCTGAGGGCACCTGGCTTGTCACGGCTTGTCATGATAATAACGAGATGATATCGACCGTTGACCTCTCATATGGGTGTTGCTGTGAGATAATTGAGGTAGAGATATCTCTCTGTGTCTACGCAAGTTCGTGAATCAAGATTTAGAGGGCGACTGCATCTGTCGAGTGAGGTGATATCTACAATGAAACCTAGTAACGAGTAATGATAGGATACATAGGTACAGTACTAAGGTTAGGTGAAGTTTGCATCTATACATATGTGCTCAAGGCAGGCAGGTAGGTAGATTGATTGGGCATAAAGAGCAAGAATTAGGTTAGACTGTAATCCTTTCTTTTCATTTTTGTTTTGTCTTTCACATCAAAGAACAGGCTATGATACGGAATACTGCTACTGCAAGGTTTTACTACTACTCTTACTCCTCATCATCATCCTCGTCATCTTCTTCGTCTTCATCTTCATCTTCTTCTTCTTCTGCCTCGGCTTCACCATCAGCAGTCTGTTCGCCGACAGCGCCGCCTTCCTCTTCTAACCGTAGATATTCATCCCACTCGGGGAAGAGCTCGTCGTCTTCCGTGGGCACGCCGATTATCTTAGCCACGCGGCCCTTCTTGGCCTTCTCTAGGCTCTCCTTCCATGCCTTCACTGCGTCGACTGTCAGGCTTGGCTTGTATGTCTGGGAGAAGAGGACGGCCTCCGCTAGTCTATTGGTCTTAGACAGTACGTCCACGCAGCCGGCCGTGTCCCCAAGCAGCCATTTGCAGCTGAAAGCAATGTTCTGGGCGCCGGACTCTTCGGCTTGCTTGGCTAGTGCCTGCAGACCTTCCTGGTCCGATGTGCTGGAGTAGATCAGGAGCAGAGAGCCCAAGTCACGAGCGTGAGTAAAGCACTCTGTTGCAAGTGTCACATCCCAGGCAGCGAGGGCAGTGTCACCCACTGTCTTCCATTTATGCTCAACATCGGCTTGCCGTGCTAGGTCTAAGGCAATATCAAGTTGGTTTAGAGCAAGAGCAAGGTCAAACTTGTGTTCGGGGTCGGTCGCCACCTCGAGCGCCAATTCCCTGTGGCCCTGTCCCTCCAGGAAGCGGGCAATCTTATTAAGCTGGTCAGCAGGGATGCTGGGCAGGAGCTCGGCGGCGGTCTCCATATCACCCCGCAGTACCAGGGTCTGGTATTCTAGTACTGGCAGGGAGAGAGCGAAGGAGGTGACGTTGACATCCTTGTCGGCGAGGTAAATCCTGGAATCCCTCTGGATGAAACCTAGGGAGTACATGGGCTGATCGAAGTGGGTGATGGTGTAAGTCTGGTCACCGACCAGGCTGTTCAACCGGTTCGTGCTGTTGGTGTAGATGAAGGAGTCGCCCACCCATTCACCAGTACGCACGCTGTTCCCTTATTAGTATGAAGCATCTTTGAGCAAACTAGAGCTAGAAGTCCGTGTCTTACCTTTCTGCGATGTCTGTGATGACCTCGAATGCAGCCTCAACGCCATCCTCGTCAACCTGTCCGACTTGGGCGGCTTCGATGTAGTTCTCACGTGAGAATCTCAGAACGTAGAAAGTGTCCTCACAAGCCAGCGTCACAAGCTCGCCACTTTCTGACCAGTATACAGCTCTTGGCTCAACTTCAATGCGTCGCACAAGGCCGCCTGTTGCCCAGTCATAGAACGAAATACCACCCTGGCCTTTAACACCCAGCAGGATACCGCCAGTCAATCCGTCAACCTGGAATGGAATGTCTAGACCGCCCGGTTTCTCGATGAAATTCTTGTATACCTTGACCACTGCGTGTATGCTATCAGTTATTGTACCTAAACTGGGAGATCCCAAGGGAGGCCGGGAGTTGCGATGAAGAAACACTGGGGTTATACTGACCTGTGCTTGATTCTCTTATCGCATAATCGTTGCTGTTCTCTTTGGAAGCCCATACAAAGTCGAGGGCTGAGCCAAACGCCTTGTTTCGCCAAGCCAGCGCAGTGTAGATGATGTCTGTCCACAATTGTTAGGATCATACTGCTCAAATAAAACGTTGGGAGGGGCGGTAGTCAAACCAACGTACATTCGCCATCTCCACAGACCGCAACAAAGCGGCCGTTAGGGGAGTGGATCAAGGTCTGGGGATATATCTCGCAGGTACCCAAATCTTTGGTCGGAAGTGTTATAGGCACATTGTCCTTAATGGAAGTATCTGCTCTCCCTATTAGTAAATACTAGCAGTCTTGATAGTTTCGTACGCACCGCTGCCCTTAATGATGGATGAAACTATCTCGTTATGCCGGGCCCAGATGAGCTTGCCAGAACTATCCATGGACACGGCCGGTTCTTCTCGGCCAAGCTTAACCACGACGGCACCGTCATCAAAACCAACCGCGATGCCCTGCTTTCCACGCTGGTAGGCTACACACCAACACCTTTCCAATCCATAATTGAGAGATTGCTCGAATCTATAGGCTACACAAGTACAAGTCAGACAAGAACGGTATTTCAACATGTGAACAGAATACTCACTGTTGGCGTGCCACATTCGAATAGTGCCATCTTCGGAACCGGAGATGATAATGGGCAGTTCAGGATGGTAGATAGCAAACGACACATTGCTTGTGTGTCCCTCCAAGCTAGCTATAAGGGATTTAGTGGTATAATCCCATATCCTAATGTCACTGTGAGTAATACACCCAAGAAGCGCTGACTTCCGTAACTTACTTGACTGTCCGATCATCTGACGTGGTCAGGAGATATGGTTTGTCGCTGTGAGGGTAATACTTCAGGGGAGATTAGGGCATGCCCAATAAAGTAAGAGCTGCAAATTGGTACAGATTCTTTTGGTCACTTACATCGACGTGATTGACGCCCTTTGTCTCATGTGCTTCGAGTGTGAAGTTTGGAGAGGAAGAGCCCAGGCTCCAGATTTTGACGGTTCTGAGCTGTTAGCATATTGGGGGTCTTTGACATGGAAATTTAGCATGAAGCACACACCTATCTAAGCATGCTGAGGCGAAGGTGTTTGTATCTTTGGGGTTGATGGCCAAGCTCATAACATAATGACTGTGGCCCTCAAAAACCTGGACGCATTTCCCTGTAGGTTATTGTCAGTGTTGAATACTTCCAAAGTCATATGTAAAGATCCTAAGAAACCTACATTGGCGATCCCAATCCCACTGAAAAGACATTGGTAAGTAGATAGATCATATAGTACGAGTGAATGGCAACGCCATATGAACAGTGTGTAGCTTACAAGTTTGATAGTCATCTATGGAAATGTTAGCAATCTCACAGTGTCGAAGGCCATCACTTGTACTCACGTCATCACTAGCGGTTAAAACGAAGCTTTGTGTTGGGTGAACGACAATAGCTCTGATATAATCTGGATGTGCTTCGAAGGAGGTGACCTTCTCGGATGTGTTGTAATTATAAACGCGAAGTTGGAAGTCGTCCGAACCGCAGACAATCCAATTCTTCCGGGCCACGAAACGCCCAGCTCGAACAGGGACATCGGTTAACTTTTTGTCGCAGTTAGTTATGGGTAAGGTGTTAACTTAAATCGGGTCGCAATGTTGAAGATCCTTGGATACGGGACACTATCGAAAGCGGCGCTATATAGAGATAAAGGGTTCCTGAAGACTGACCTCGAACGTTTTTACGACCTGCTGTGTCTCGTAGGACCATATGTAGACATGACCTGCTCGGTGTTAGCTGGTAGCAAAAGGAGCGATACAATTAAGCGACATACCGCTATAGAGTGTTGTCAAGATCCAGGGCTCTTGTGGGTGGAAATCGACGGATTTGACACGCTCACTGCGCGCAAAGAGCTGGCGCTGTGGACAAGGAACCATGTCAGCATCGATACGTTTGATGGGCCAGGTTTAGGCGTCAAAATATTAGGAATGCCCGGCCTCGGACGAGCAAAGACAGGGCCAAAGCAGTTTTGCCGCCTGTGTCGCCTCGAACCACAACTGCGCAAGTTCCCCCAGCCCCAAGGTATCCTGTATAAATAGGTACGTATACGCACCTTAACGTCTAATCTCATCTTCACAGCGCCGACAACGGCTCGAGCGTATATTGAGGGGAAAGGGACCGGCCGAAGGAAGTCGGCAAGAGATCAATTAGGTGTCGGAAGCTCTTGGTAGCTCGAAATCACATGGGAGAGAGAACCCCCCGTTATCGTCCGGAACAGTAGGTCGAAATACGGTCGCTTCGATATGTGTTCTTGGCCTCAAGCCGCCGGTTTCAGCATGGGCCGGTGAGAATAATTCTCGTTATGGGCGCTGGGTACTGAGAACCTGCAATGGTGAGGAAGGTGATAAGTCTGTAGAGAGCGCTAGACACCGTAGAGTGTCCAATCGTCTATAAGGTGCCGTACGTATTCATTAATATTATTAGATGGAATACTAAAGTTGACACTTGACAGTTGAAGGAGGCACTGGCAGCCTGGTGAAGATTGGTGGCCATTGATTGGCTAACTGCAAGTGCTAATTCCACCATCTCTGGAGGTACAAACGTGGACACTTCATCTTGTGCCTGTTATCGTTTCTTATCGTACCTAAAGTGGATATGAGTGGGTACATCCGCCAGTTCAGGGGCTGAATAAATACCACATACACAGGCACAGCGCACATACTCCTATTAGGTACCTATCTACGAGAAGCGAGGTTCAAGATAGCTTCAAATTGCCCAACCCATAAAGACTAACTTCACCACGTCAAGTACAAAGTTACATCAATTCTGTCACTTAATTTTTTTTTTCTTTAAGCACTCAAGTATCTGGGAGCAGGAATACAGCCTAACGTCTTTGACTCTGTTTACTTTACTCTTATTTGCACTACACTGAACACAGCTCACAAAGTTATAATTCAAACTTGAGTGCTCGAAATGCTGGTATTTTCATTTTCTACAAACCCTGGTCCTCTACTCTATGGCTTGTTGTGTATGACCCCGTATTGCATATCGAGTGCTCAACATGCTGCAGCAAACTTTGTAACACAGACCTAGAGTCGTTGTGCCTGAGACATTCTGCACCTTTCATTCCAATACGCCCTTTGTGCTCTTTCGGTGTATCACTTCTTCGAACGCCTTTTTTTGCCGTAACAGATCCCTAAACTCAAAATGAAAAACTGACCGCTTGCTGACATGTCATAACTTCGTAGAACCCCCAAGTGCAGTTCCTGATCCCGTTGCTGAGCTGGAAAGTCAGTCTCGGCTGTCGGCCTGGACTTTCTGCACCACCTCCTTGACCTTGGGGTAGAGTGGGTGGTCAGGCTCAAGCTTGTACAGCTTGGTCTCCGAGTTGGAGTCGTTGGGGTCGACTCTCTTCTTGACTATGCAGACTTCCTGGATCACCTCATCGGGGTTCTTCTCGGCCATGATCTTGGCAAGGATGGCACTTGGCTCGTCACCTTCGACATTCTGGAAACGGAAGGCCATCTCAATAGCTGCCAACAACGCTTTGATCTCCATGCCCTCTTTAGCCAAGGCGGCGGCAGGTCCAATGAAACGCTCCTCGAGGCCAAGCTTCCTCAGCGGGTCGCGTCCTACACGCAGCACGGAATCGTTAAGGGCGGGGTTGCTGATTCTCTTGATGATCTCCTCCTTGTACTTTCTCTGCTCCTCCTCAGAGATAGAAGTGTACTTCTTGACAATGTAGGCAGCTGTCTCTGTCACGGCAGCCTCAACGGCAGCCTTGATGCTAGGGTCAGCCATGGCATCGTGGACATAGGGCTTGTTTCTGTTGTAGCCGAAGTAGGCAGCAGTGGCATGAGCGGTATTGACTGTGAACAGCTTGCGCTCGATGTAGGGCTCGAGGTCATCAACCCACTTGACGCCGGGGATCTCAAGCGGAGCCCAATCAGCGGCGTCTTTCTTGGGGTCAGCGCTGAATGGGGCATGTTTCTTGAATGGGGTGCGGTCGACGACCCATTCCGCGTACTTTTCGACTTGGACGTCGGGGCTGATACCTGCCGGCTGGGCAGGGGCGATTCTGTCAACAGCACAGTTTGCGTAGACGGCTGATTTCTCGGCATGAGCCGCTGATTCCGCAGGGATGTGCTTCTTGATTTCATCAGCGAGGATAGCGGTGTTGCCCTTGACATTCTCGCAGGCAATGATAGAAACGGGGCCCTTATCAGCGGAGCGCTTCAGGATACCCTCGGCAATGGTAGGGGCAATGTGCTTGAGGATACCGGGGCCAACCGCGCAGGTGACAAGGTCAGCATTAGAGATCTCATTGACCAGCTTGTCCTTCTCGCTGATGGAGTTGAGGGCAATGAGGTTCTTGATGGTCTGGGGCTCGGTCTTCTCGGTACCGAACTCGATAACTTTGTAGGCAGTTTTGGCATTGAGCTGCTCGACAATGGGGGCATAAGTATCAGCAAAGACAATGCGGTACTTGTCCTTCAGGAAGCAGCCAACAAATCCTCGCCCGATGTTGCCGGCGCCGAACTGAACGGCTGTCAAGCTCGGAGTTCCGTCCGCCATGGTGAATGATAGTGTGTATACAGGTGTTTGCTTATCTGGCTGCTATGCAATGGTTGGGTGGGGAAGAACCGAGTCCAAGTCCGGAGCGTCGGTGTCGACGGGCGGGGCTGTGAGAGTGTAGGAAGAAGGCAACGCAATCCAATACAATTGAGGAACAGGTTAGATTGAGTACTTCAATCTGACTTCGAGATGTTGAAGATGCAGGGCTTGGGATATGTAGGGTGGTATGGGAGAAATGAAGAGGGAGAAGAAAAGATCGAGGCGGGGGAAGTGTCAGTCTTTATAAGTAGGTAGGTACTATTAAGGAATAGGGTATCGCATTCCCATTACAATATGATGGAATGCACGGGAGGACGAGAGGTGCTAGGTATCATGCCAGGATGGGGGCCGGTCGTTCAAGCTTGGCTGGCTTAAGAGACGCACGTAGGAGGAGTGGGGTGGAGGGGTGGAGGGGTAGCCCATTCCGTGTCACACATGCCGGCATCCACTGCTTACACTGTGCATCGTCTGTAGATATCTGCTGTGACTTCCACTTATTAGGACGGATATCTCCCCACCCAAGAGTAAGTAGTGCTACATCCATATTCTGCTATAAAATAGCGCGCGTGTTGAACAGGAGCCTCTAATTGGCTGTTGGGAGACCTGCTAAAACGTGCCCAGTCAGAAACTCCTACGAGAATTGTAGCACAAATGTTACTTATCTCGTGAAGGTTTTGAGGTGCAATCCGTACTTGACTACGTACCTCAGGTGCTACTAGCTAAGGCAAGGCAGATAGGCATATAGAACCTGCCTAGTAGGAGTTAGCAGACGCTCAACGGCTTGGTTTTTGCTAGATGTAGATATCTGAAAGCTCATGTCGAGTCTGCGAGCAACATTGTATTTCTACACCTAAGTAGATTGCTAGCAAACTCCGTGATACGTAATATACACTCGTATCGTCAAAGTGTATGCAACACCCAGAAAGATAGAGACTGCTTCGTGACATGTACAGGTAAACAGGAGTTATGAGTGCTTTGCGGACTTTCTCAACAAATCGTGCGGGCGGCTAGTATTACCCATCAGCTTATTCTTACTCCTGATACCCCAAGATCACGCATCACCTGACCTTAGGAACTCGATAGCCCACGACAAGGTTTGACCGATTAATTCTACGCGTTCATCCGCGTTCCTCAGCTTTTGGCTTGTGATAAATCTTTGTGTTCCGCACGTTTTGTGGCAATTACCTATAATATTTCCAGCCAATCCTCTCTATTCGTACCGTGCCTCAGGTACTTTGGGTGAATAGCAAGTAAAACGAGGGCAGGCGCCTATTCTAGACTTGGTCGCTACGGTGCGATACAATTCCCTCATGCAGCGTTCGTGCAGCAGCCTGCTATGGTTGGCCAATCTCGAGCACAGCTGACAGATACTGCGGACTTGCTAGAGGTGAAACCCTGTCAGAAGAAACGGTCAAGTCGTCCTTTCTCAATCATACCTCACTTCAGCCCAAGCAGGCACGCCTATCTGCATCGCTTGGTTAGTGGACAAAAATATGTAATCAAACGCAAGGGGAGAGGCCCCTAATTTCTAGATCGTCAACATTGATTAAGACAGCATAGATAATAGGCTAGGTTAGGTAGTCCTAGCATCCAAATTGTTACCTATCGTATTTCGATTTGAAGCACGTAAAGTAGGTGACTTTCATCGTTCTCAACGTGTTGGAATACAGTACATACAGTAGAAGCTAGAAGAGTACTACTAATTAGTCTAATGCAACAGTTAAGGTACAGTTACCTATCTCTGAGAAAGAGACCCCGCAGTAGACGTCATAAGCCCTCTCACCAGTTCGGAAAGTGGTGTTTTTCTCATAGTGGGGTAGTAAAGTTGCTACCAGAATATGCATCGTGAAGTTATGCCTGATAACCCAACCACTCGGGGCCAAAGAAAAATTTTGGAGGTTGCTGCTTTATCCTCGTGCTCGGTGTCTGTCTTAACTTGGATCTTTGCTCTCATACATCATCCTTGCCACACATACACTATTACTACCTGGTAGAAGTGTTGCATACTACAACTACATAGGTACGCTTCGCATCCTCAGGCACAACCACATCTGTTGATCTCGAAGCAAGAAGAAAACATAGCAACACGGGTACTTATCACATCATTTCTCTTTTCTCCCTGACGTCGATACCTTTGGAATCAGTAGCGTAAGGCGGTTTACTAAATCAGCACAGTATTCTCCTGATCGACTAGATTTATCTTGCAGTAGTGTAACCGTGGTCTCCCTCCCCGCTACGGCAGTCTACGGCCCAAGCCCTCTGAGCCACTGGCCTCCTTGCATATGAATGTGAGAGCTTCTGACTTACGGCTGGTGACGTGGGTATGCTCTCTGAAATAGGCATCATGTATGATTACTAATCTGCAGACTACAGATATGCTGAGGTTAGCTGACACCAGACAGTCGAACTCCCCTTTCTGGATGACGGCCCCTCCAGTTTCGGCCAACCTGACTATAAGAAAAATAATGCACTGGTACACCCCACATGCTTCAATTCTTGTTGGCCGAGCTATCTAACAGTCCGAATCCTTCTTGTGCCGTAGGCCTGCACGTCATATAGTTCAACCCTGCCAAGGTGTGTCTGGAACCGACCCTGGTGAAGCATGTATGTACGTAGGGCGTTTAGGGCAGCCCAATACAATCTTTAGAGTTAGGGTAGTGAGGATGATAACATCGTACATATAACTAAATAAAGAAAAAGGCCACTAAAGGGCAAACTTACCCGCGTCATGTTAACTAAAGGTTGCTAGTGTAGAGGCTGAAGCTAGGTTAATATCTCACATCTTGGCTGTGCTGGGCAAAGTAATGAACAGTACAACAGAGCGAGAGCGTAACAGCTTTTGGAGTTGTAACGTCAATTGCTGTTTCCTCTCGTGTTCATGCTTCACCAGCAGACGGCATCAGGTAGTATTAGCGAGCTTAGAACATACTTAAGGAGTGATAGGTACGTTTCTCTTTTCGTCTCCAGTACTTACTCTCACGATGATACCTTACCCTAATCAAGATACTTGGTAAAGGGCCGAAACATGCTGTCCTCTTATTGATAACGGAAACTCCACTAGGTTAGACTTTGGAGTACAGCATTTAGGTGCCCTTTTTCTGCAGACCTTGACTCCACACACGATTCCACTTATACTAGCCTTATTCCGCTATACGCATGTGCACGTAGGTATGAAAACAACGATAAGACTCACGATAGTACCTACCTTGGAACGATTTAATGGTAAGCTTTTCTAAGCTACCGAATTACTAATACAACTAGCATACTTCTCCAAATCAGACGTTTCGAAAATTAAGTTTATGGGCCCCGACTGCTGATGACGATGCTTGTTATCAACTTATTACGACGAACTTGCCAAGGCCTTTCGTAGACTACCCAAGCAGATAGATAAACAAGTTCGGAGACCTTATCCCACTTTTCCCATCTACATCATAACTAAGTAAGTAGCTGGCTAGAAACTTATATAGAACTCATCGAATGACATGTTTGCCTCATCCAGCAACCTACATATCGCTTCTCCAGACCGGGCCAAATTAGAGACGCATTGCTATAGGCTTACCGGCCCGATTCACGGCGCGACCTTAATTGTCCCGGCGAAGCCTTACAGCTTAGGGCTATGGCATATCCATATAGGTAGATACGTGTTGACAATTCATGGGGCTTGCCGTTTGCCGGGTAGTTCTCCTTACATGGATGCGTGCTACAACATTTCATTTATAGGATACTCACTTTTGACTCAAATCTTGAGAATTGATACCTTTATCTCGGCGCCGTATCCTCCGTCTTCATCATCTTCGTCTCCACCAACAACCTTCCTACATCCTGTACCTCCACATCTAAGTATCTAACTCCAAACACCAACATAAAATCACTACGATTTCCTACATATACCGAAATTAAATTACAAGAGACCCGGTTCTACGGCCTGCACCTGGAAGCGCGGACTGTAGCTAGGTATCTGGGCTACGTAAACCGTTCCCGACTTATCCCGATCCGGGCCGTTTTTTTGCCTTTCTCCCGCCCCAGCCCGGGCCGATTTATCAACCCTTTTTCTCTCTCTCTAATATAAAGGAATAATCTAGTCTGCCTTTCGTGAAGTTGATAAGTTGGAATGAATCGGGGAATAGATTAGAAGGCCTTGCTTGTCTACTAAAAAGGCGCGTACAAACGTGTAGAGCCAACTCCAACACATCCGACCTACTCTACTAAGCAGACGTACAGTACTTGGACGTTGTGGTTGACAATAAATAGGTAAATTCTTTATGAAGCAACGACGTACGCACTGCTCATAACGTCACTTAAACACTCATCAAGCAACAGTTATATCGCCGTACACATACAAGTAACACACCTCTCGCATACAGGTGCAATAACTCTCAATAATGCTAGCAGCGAGGCGTTGAGTAATAAATATAAGTGATCACGGACAAGTCAGACAAGTATTCCATCGCTACTTTACAGTTTATAACAAAAACATCAGTATGAACCCTGTTTGGATACCAAGACTATGAGATCCACGTCATTGACAGTGAAGCCACGGTCTCTATAACGCGCAGATCGGATATTACGGAAAAACCAAGACTTTCATTAGGGTCATGAAACATATATATCGTCGCCTAGATGATATTTGTGTATTTTTCTAATCCTCTCCCTTGAGTATTCCTCTCCCTTGAGTATTCCTCTCCCTTGAGTATTCCTCTCCCTTGAGTATAACTCTTCCGGTCGCTGAGCAAATTAAGGCACCCTCCAGAAGAAAACAAAGGAAAAGTGGCGGTGAGAAGAGATAAAAAACAACGGTATAGAAATGATATACTAAAGCCGTGGTTTGTGATCGGGCTCGTTCACCACTACTGACCTTCAATTACCTGCGTACTTCTTGAAAAAACGAATCAGGTTACTGGTGCTGGCATCATGACCTTCAACATTGCCATCTTCATTTAGCTCCTTAAGGATCTTCTGGGCCAGCACCTTGCCCAGCTCGACACCCCACTGATCGAAAGAATTGATGTCCCAGATGATACCCTCGGTGAAGGTGAGGTGCTCGTAGTAGACGATGAGGGCACCAAGCTCAGCAGGACCAATGGTGCCGCCAACCAGGATGCTAGTCGTCGGGCGGTTGCCCAGGAATACCTTGTGGGGTACGAGCTCATCTGGTGTTCCTTCACTCTTAACTTGCTCAGGCGACTTTCCGATCATGAGGGCTTCAGCCTGGGCGAAGTAGTTGGATGCCAGCATCTTCTGGTGCAGGTTGTTTGAGATAGGGTTGTGTGACTTCGCCGCTATGATGAAATCAGTGGGAATGAGCTTGGTGCCCTGGTGAACGAGCTGGAAGAAGGAGTGTTGCGCATTGGTGCAGGGCTCGCCAAAGAGGACAGGACCAGTAGTGTATTTGGCTGGGGAGCCATCCGAAGTGATGGTCTTGCCATTGGACTCCATAGACAACTGTTGGAGATAGGCGGGGAATCGGTGTAGATATTGGTCAAATCTGTACGAGATCTTGTCAGAGCGGACTCAAACCATGATTTTTCCAGTTTATTGGTCAAGGAAGTACTTACGGAGCCACCAGGTGAGTCTGAGCACCAAAGAAGTCACTATACCAAACACTGAGGAGACCGCCAAGCACAGGAATGTTGTCCTTCAGGGGTGTTTCACGGAAGTGTTTGTCCATGTCGTGGGCACCAGCCAAGAACTCCTTAAAGTTGTCGAACCCAATGTAAATGGCAACGCTGAGACCAATAGCACTCCAGACCGAGTATCGGCCACCGACCCAGCTCTCAAAGCCGAACATGTTCTTGCTATCGATGCCGAACTTGGTCACCTCGGCCTCGTTGGTGGACAGAGCAACGAAGTGCTTGGCGATATCGCCCTTGCCGCCCGTCTTCTCGAGGAACCATGTCTTGGCAGTATTGGCATTTGTTGTCGTCTCGGCGGTGGTAAAGGTCTTGGAAGCCACTAGGAATAGTGTTGTCTCAGGGTCCGAGTCGGCGAGGGCTTCGGCCATGTGGGTACCGTCGATGTTGGAAACGAAGTGCAAAGTCATATCCCTGGCACCATAGTACTTGAGCGCCTCAGTGACCATGACTGGGCCACTATGATCTTGGGTTAGTCTAGCTGTCGGGCCATCCGTTGTGCTCCACATGGGGACTTACAGGTCAGAACCACCAATTCCGATATTGATAATGGTGGTCAACTTCTTTCCGGTGTATCCCTTCCACTCGCCGCTACGGACCTGCTCCGAAAACTCCTTCATGTGGTTGAGCACGTCGTTGACACCACCAGGGCCGTTCATGACGTCCTTGCCATCGACCTTCATTTCCCAGCCACCAACATTGCGCAGGGCAGGGTGATAGACGGCACGTTTCTCAGTGAAATTAATCTTCTCTCCAGCGAACAGGGCGTCGCGCTTCTTTTCAACGCCGGCCTCTTCGGCTAGCTTGACTAGTAGATTGATGGTCTCTTCGGTGATGAGATTCTTGCTGAAATCGAATAGGATATCAGTTCCAGAGGCAGAGGCATGGAAGATTTTGCTGAACTTGTCGAAGCGAGCCGGATCAGATGCGAAAGCTTCCTTCAACACGAATGTCTTTCCGGTTGTCCTATAGTGCTCCTCAAGGGAGGTCCAAGCTGAGTGGGAAGTAGCTTGCGGCATCTTGACAGATTTGCAGATTAGAGGCGAAGGATGAGGATATCGAGAGCAGGCTGTGTTAAGATATTATCGATCAACAGTCAGCAAGATCTCGAGGAATAGATGGAGAAATATATTCTCTTTAGGGGGTGCAGGTCCTTGACCAACAGCTATAGCACTAAATGAGAGAGGAGGGGTGTTATAGGAGAGGAAAAGTTTTCAGGGGGGGACGAAAATTGAAGAATGGGAAGTTCCTTGGCCACGATCGGGTGGCCCGGGATTAGGATTTAGAACAGTAAACAAAATTGATCACGGGAGTCCGAATGACGCTGAAACGAGAAAGACGATAGTTCCGCGGGAGACTAGGCGCGTGGGAGTTTGCGTGAATATAATTTGGGGGCAATCAACCTTGCAGGGGAGAAACAAAAATAAAAAATAAAAAGTCTCGTTCTTCATACCTTCTTATTTTCTAGACTGCTGGGGTTACTAAGTATCCCAATAGCAACACGATCAAGGATGAGATTGCAGTCAGTGTCTGCTTCTATCAGTCCTCCGACAAGAGGAAATTAGTAGAAGGATATAATCGATATAGAGAAAGATGTGTAGTAGCTTAAGTACTAGGTAGAGGGTATGAAGCGGTAACAAAGGATCTAAATAGGTTCTTGATGGTGAGCTGTAAGTAATAGTGGTGGGGTTATATGATGGTGTATTTGCTGATGCTGTATGCTACATACTACTACCCCGCGCTACCTGCTGGCTTAGATTGGTGTCAAAGCTTCACAGTGACGTTATTAGTGAGATGCCCAACCATTAACCCCCCTTGACCCTCTTATATGATCATCTTACTAAGCTACGGCGCCTAAGAATTCTCTCTTCACTAGCAGGAGCGATGGCGGAGATGAGGAATGAAACCCCTTTGCGTGGGGGGGTTTTAATACCCCGCCTCTAAATCATTGATAACGTAATGTGTTGTAAGGTACCTGCTTTTCGTACTTAGTACATGTATGTACATAATTCCGATTATACAAAACCCCACCACATGCATGGCTCGTATATAAGTATACCTAGATACAATGTCAGCGTGCTCTAACCCTCAGCATTTGTCAGGTTTATCAGGAGCTGCGCGGATGGAGATTTGTATTATTCCATTTATTTTCCATTCAAAAGTGAACAACTACTTACACTTTGACTAAAGACTCGTATAGCATTTTACAAAGCAAATTCTGTCAGTGTCGAAGTGCCCCTGTGCCCTTCTTTTTGCTTAGGTATAGTAGGTATCTATTCACATAATCACTCTCTATTGCCTGTCTATAGATTAGGATGTTGGGCCACCATACTGTATAGACATTTCTAATGTAGAACTATCTAGGAGTTCATATAGAAGCATAAGTTCGTCCACTTAAAGAGGTCCGTAGCTCGTTAGTACGTCTCCATCAACACTCAATGATTTGTCCTACACACCAAGCATTTTGTGCCTTGACTTGTCTAGCCTGCCTGTTTTGCCTGATTTTATGTACCTACGCTCTAGACTTCCTTTGGCCGGAGCTGGAAACAGACTCCAAGCCCCTTGCCTTGATAGTCCTGTCTTTGTACTGACCAGTCTAGCTTTCCAAATTGTTGAGAGGAAGGCTGCGCATCGAGCGACAGTGTGCTCAAAATATTCCAATCGTAGCGGACGCCGAGACCGCTTACCTATATCTATCCTGAACGCTGCCTATGAACGAAGGATCTTTGATGCTTCCGCCGGCATCTCCTAAGCCCGCAATGGGCCGGTTGTAGCTGAAGCCCTGGAACTGATCCTGCATGGTCTGTGACAGGACGGGGCCTTCTACGTATGAGTCTTTGGGCACCTCGTTCGTGAAGTCGGCGTCGAAGTTGCCCACGTCTGTCGCATCAGTCTAGCGAAATTTGGGTTAGTGTCTATACAAGACAGCATCAAAAGCTTCAGTAAAGAGGGAGGAGGTTGTTAGAGCTTACCACTCTGGGTTTGAATGTTGGTTCATATTTGCGCTGCAGCAGCTTTCGCCAATCGATGGCATGGAAAAAGGGGTGAGCCTTGATCTCCGCGCTGCCTCCAGCGCCCAATCTCTCTTCTGGCTTGCGGTTGAGTAGCTTTGTGAGAAGATCCTTGGCCGCTGGAGGAACTACCTCTGCATTGGGGAAATGCAGAGGCTCTGAAAGAATCTTGCGATACATCTCGTTCGTGTTTTCATCGTAAAATGGCGGTAGGCCTGTTAACATCTCGTAGAGAAGGACGCCCAGCGTCCACCAGTCGACAGTCTTGTTGTAACCCTGACCCATAAGCAGCTCCGGAGCTAGATATTCGGGCGTGCCACAGAACGTGTTAGTCCGGTCCTCATCCTTCATATTGAGCTTGCAGAGACCAAAGTCACACAGGGCAATATGACCTTGGTAATCGAGCAAGATGTTCTCTGGCTTGAGATCGCGGTAAATGACATTGAAACCATGCAGACATTCGAGGGCACATAGGAGCTCAGCTGTGTAGAAACGTGCCCTGTTGACATCAAATCGTGTCTCTTTTTGGAGGTGGTAGAATAGCTCGCCGCCGTTGACGAAAGCCAATACGAAATAGAGCTTCTCATCCGACTGGAACGTGAACTTGAGGGGAACAATAAAGGGATTGTTGATTTGCGCTAGGACCGACCTCTCGGCTAGCGTATGCGCAACTTCGGATCGGGAAATAATGTGTGCTTTGCGGATCGTTTTCAGGGCGTAGATCCGATTGGTATCCTTCTTCCGGACCTGCATGACCTTGCCGAAACTGCCTTTGCCGACCACCTTAAGTAGCTCGAAGTCGTCGATCGTGAGGCTTCCCTTGCGATTTTCGACATATTGAACACCGATTTTCAACTTTCCACAGCCGTATTGCACATCTAACCACTCTGTGCCGCTGTGCCCCAACTCCTTTTCTCGACTTGCGAATTCGGCGGCTGCCTTTTCGCGGTCCTTCTTACTAGCCTTGGGGTTTTGCACAAACTCATGCTTTTCTTCGAAGCGGGGATTTATGCGGACGACGCCCATGAAAATATCCTGACTTCGGCCTGTGCCTGGCGGCGCATTTGGGTTGGGCATGTAAAGATGTACGTTGAGTTCTGTTACGCGGGATACGTCAAACTTGTACTGGGTGTTATCGCCGGCCCATAAGGGGTTTTCGGGTGTGCCGGATACCGCATTAACAAAAACCTGAAGCTTATCGAAGTCGATGAGGGCATACGGCAAGTATTTGCTCGAAATTCGACCATGGTTGGAAGGAATGCCGGAGAAGCCGCCGCCAGCCGAAGTTTGTGGGCGGCCGCCGCTCATCAAGGAGCCGGCGGCAGACCTTTGGGATGAGCCAGGCCGGACAGATCCGGAAACAAGGGCATTACCCGTCGACATGGAACCTTGGCCATGCTGTGAAGAAAAAGCGTTCCGGTGCTGATCGGGAAGAGCGAAGCCTTGGCCCTCGTGAAGGGTGATGACGAGGATACCAGGGTTCGGAGGCTTAATTACGGGCTCCTGCACGAGATGTTCCGAGGCAGCTGCGAAGGGGTTTGTAAGTATGGCTCAGTGATGCTTGCTGGCAGAAGGATTACACACCTATGGCATTGTCGCTGGGGGTCGGTGTCGACGATGTCGGGATGAGGCCCTTCTCACTCTTGTCTGTAATGGTAGAGGTCGAGGGATTGCGGGAGAAAGTACTCGTAAGAGGACCCAAATGGGTCTCTTTCAGTTCTATCAAAGAAAGCCAGCACGTTAGTCAAGCTGCATCAAGTACAGATTCTTAATTGGCACCATAAAACTCTAAGGTTGGCAAAGACAGCAGCCCTGGACTTGATACGATGGCTGACGGTTATGCATGATAGATCGCCGGCGAGTGAAGATGCGCGCGTGGAAGTTAGAGGCCAGATGAGCGAGCAAGGACGTACTTTTGGTAATGTTCCACGACATTGTGTATAACGCCTACGGTATATGGCCTGCCAGACACGTAGGGATGAAAGTAAGGAGAGGGCCAGATGCCAAATTGTGCGGAGGATGCTGTCGGGAGAATGTGCCTAGGTAGAGGGTATGCCGGGGTGATATCTGGCAATATCGCAATCTACCTAACCAAGGTGATTTTAGGTGGTTGCTTATTATGCGATGGCTGCGTCGTGGATTTGCAGGTCGGTCGGCTTTTTGGTAGACGGCGCCGGGTGAGGGGTAAGGGCGTAAGGGCACAATGGCGGGCAGCTGGGCAGGCTTTCAGGTATGAATCCTGGACTGTAAATGCATTATAATTAGGTGACGTGCCAAGGTAGGTAGTACTTTAGTTGGACGGACAGCACTTTTACGCCTTACCTAACTTTACGCTTCCAAATACGATTGGCAACAGGGCAAACAAAGCGAGGAAAGCAGGCAGAGTAGGCAAATAATACTCGAAGCTGAACGGTGCAAATAACACCCGAGTGTTTGATCTTACCTCGGAGATGCCACTTGTACTTGTTCTGGGTTCTAGGGGCGGATGAAAAAGAGGATATAGGAATGAGGAAGTGAGATTGGTTAACAAGAAGGGGGAGACGTATTGCGGGTGGCTGTGGCTGATGAAATAAAGGAATAGGAGGAGATCCCCTGTTATGGAGGTGGTGCAGCACCCGGATAGTGCCTGTCAATAGTCATTACCTACCTAGGTAATACTGGGCTTCGTTAGGTAAGATCTTGTACCATCCACGTTTGTGCCCCTGAGTACGTTCATTGTATGCCATACGCGCTTCATTCCATACTTTATGTATGTACTTATGTACTAGACAACTCACTACTACCCTATTACAGCTATTGACCCCTCGTCAAGAAGACATGGTACAACTTAATATGAAGTAACTGGGCAGACAGTCAACTCAGGCAAACGCCTTTGTATACAATGTCCTGACAAATGTCTGCCTAACATGGTACTTCCAGGTTGTTTACGAGGAGAGGTGGGGTCCTTAACCCCTGAGTTGGGGATTGTTCAACTGTCAAGCTCTGCGGTGTGCGCTAAAACATTAGCGTGTTACTGCGCCTCGAATTTCTGAATAGTGTTCATTACTGATGAGCGCCACGACATCATGGATCAACCTCGTTTGTTTGGTAGATTAAAGTAGGTCGATAAAGGAGTGAAGACCTGGGTACATAAAGACTTCTAACCTAGATCATACCAAACCTAAGCTTGTATGGAAGGGTAATTGGCCTCACAACATAATACATCCCTAGGTATTTTGCGTTCCTCTAACCTATGATATTCAAGCTATTACTGTGCATTATATTATATATTACGTTGAATTTGTTTGCTGTACATTAGTCCTCCTTTAGTAGTAGATGTGCTATGTGATACTATTATGTACCTGCTTGGAAATTGCACAAGTTGGCCGTGTTGGGTGGGCTGGTTGGTTCTCTTTCCTGCCACTGGGCGTAAACACATCCGATAACCGTACTTATATCATCGCAACAACCGATGTTCAGCTAAACTGTCTCCTTGTATACCCGATACCTAGCAGACCTCTGAGCGCATAGTACCTCTCAATAATATCACACTCCTAGCTCTTTCAGCCAGATAAAGCTTAGTAAAACAGGAAATATTGAAAACAAGAGAAGACCCCAAAATTCGAGCGACTGGTGCGAGCGTAGCCAGCTTCGCCATCGCATCCATACGCTTCGCCGATGAACACAAGCAGTTGTCCCAAGGACAAGACAGCCCAAATCGGGCCGTGACTCGCACTCTAAATGTGCTCGACGACGACGCATTAACTTACTGAATATAAATCAGCTGAAAGAGTCGTCAAAGACGGTGAGAATCGGGAATGAGCCCCGGCATGGGTAACCTACGAGACAGTCCCTTTGCAAAATTTATCGTCACTCCTGAGATCACACTGCCGGTCGTTTGGCAATTGCAGACTCAGACTCCGACGCTCCATGAGCCAGGCGACCTTCAATCTGACGCCAGTGTCCACAAGGTAGAAGAAATTTCTCGACGTGTGCTTGAGAGAAAGAGCGTCAGGGTAAGTAAGCTGCTGGGATATGAGCAAGTGAAGCTCGGGTGGTAGATCAAGCAAGGAGGCCTTTGGAACTGGTCCTAGTGGGCAGGGAGTTTTCTGGGCACGATCCCCAACGGGATATGCGGCTTGGTCTCTTGCGAATAAGCGGTCCATGGTGGGAATTATTAGTTGTATGATCACGGGAGATTAGTTAAACAGTGAGAAATAGGTGAGTGATGAGATTCTCAGGCTCATGCCCACCATAACAGACAAACAAGCCAGCGAAGGCGGGACGACTTTATACACCAGAAGTATTCTGCCTTGTTTCATTTCCTATGTTTTCAAGCTGTTCCGCTCCCACAAGCTGCTAGGTCCTAGTATTCATGATACATGGTTTGCATGGTCTGCCTACAAATACCCAGGCCTCCTTTAGTGCCCAGGCACCGAGATAATAACAGCCAAGCCTCGAAGCTGAAGGTTTGGCACCAACATTGTATTCAGCTTGAAGTGCAGTGTATGGGAGGGCACAGGGATAAAAAAGCGGAGAGTACAAGCTATGGAACACCTTCAGTATTTTGAATATGCATCTATCTATGCTAAAAAGACTCTTTAATCACATATACTCGCTGCCCAGGCAGAAGTCTATGTATATATAAGGTAAAAAGGTTACATCATAAGCGAAACTACGCGTGGTCGCAATAAACGACATTACCCTTGACTGTCAGCTCCGGTACACAACGCGTGGGAGGCCGGCAATGCGCGTTTCTTGTAAATATCGTATTCCGACGCAAGGCAGCATTCGGCTCCGTCAATAAGGTGGGCTGGACGATGTCGATTGCCGAGCTCTGTTGTTGTCTATGAATAACTACAATCGAGCTCCCCATCGTGTCTGTTATGACTCTCCATTGACAACAAGTACTTACAACAAGACTTCGCCCCTCACTTGGAAGCTGTGTACTTGTATATATTCCTATAGCAATGAGGAATGGCTACCTCCTTTATAAACGACCCCTCTGGACTTAGAAGGAGTGTCAGAAACGCCGACGCCGGAGATGGTGACAGTGACTATTCTGATTTTTCAGCGGGCGAAGAACAATTAGTAGAAGAGCTCCTACAAGATCTCGCATCTAGCGACACCGCTCCGACCCCGACGACGGGCCTTCGCAAAGCCAACGACAAAGATGGCAGCACTAGCAACGGCAGCGGTAATGGGCAACGTCATGCGCTTCTCTCAACCTTCAGTCAGGATCCGACAGCTCCCACAAGGGCCCCTATTCCTACTGGGCTCGCTGGCGAGTCGCCGCCCGACAGCGAGGTTGCAGACACCTCAGAGCAGGAACAAGGTGATCTGTCGTCAGATTCGATCGCGTACCCGGATTGTAAGTCTACTAGTCTTGGTAGAGACGTGATGATGGTAAACTTATCTGTCTGTCTGACTGACCGTTAGCGTCTAGTAAGCCATGTGTTGTCTACTTTAGAGCCAAAAGCCAATAAGGCTCAACAACCCAATAGGCCGTCATCACTGCCCGCCGATGAGAAGGGTGCGGATACTCGCTCTCCCCTACAACGATTCCGAACATTCCCTAGACGGCCCCTCACGGTATCTGACATGGCGGCTGGTGCCTGGTGCGAGCTCCAATATTGGTATACTCTCACGCGCCTTCCGGGCGGTAGGAAGACCAGAACTCCGGCCATGCGAGCTGGCACCCGTGTGCACCAGACGCTGGAAGATGAAGTCCATTCGGCCGTTCAGGTTGATATCGTTTCCAAAGAAGAAGCATTTGCTCTGAGGCTCTGGAACATCGTCCAAGGCTTGCGCACCTTACGCGATACTGGTCTCACCAGGGAGCTGGAGGTTTGGGGTCAAATTCAAGGAGAAGTCCTCAATGGTGTAATAGACCAATTGACCCATGAGAGTCCGAATAGCAGTTTCGAGGAAGAGCTAAATCTAGCTAACCCGGGTTCTTCACAACAACAGTCATCTATCAAAGATTTCCTTGGGCGCGGTAATAAGACCGTCTATCTAACAGACGTGAAAACAAGGGGCTCGGACAGGTTACCGACCGGTACAGCACTGAGGCCAGCCAGAGTTCAGTTGTTCCTGTACCACCGACTACTCTCCGGCATGGCCTCTGATGAGTTGGATTATTCCGCCATACTGGATCGCTACGGCCTCAATGGCGAAGCACGTTTCTCTGATGGCTTCATGGCTCAGATGGGCGGGCTCTACGATGAAGTGTTCTACGACGCCGGGTCCAAAGTAGATGACATGGCCGACGATGTGCAATCTCCAGATCTCATTCGGTATCGCTCCATCTCCCAGATCATACCGTTGCTCAAAGCGGAGTTGAAAGAGACCTTCCCACTTGGATCAGCGTCTATTGGGAATCTTCTTGCGGTTCAATACCGCCACCGCGAAGATGGGCGTGTTCTTGGCAACAATTCCTTTCCGAATGACCCGGAGACGTTGGATGCCTATATGGAGCATAATCTGCATTGGTGGCGCGGTGAAAGAGATCCTGAGGGTGTTACTATAGAAGAGACGTACAAGTGCGGTTGGTGTGAATTCGCTGAGAGCTGCCAGTGGCGGAAAGACAAGGAGGCCGAGTTCTTGGGAAAGTATAGAGCCGCGCAGAAGTCGACTGCTAAGGGCGCGAATTCTAGGACGTTAAGCTGAATGTAGTGCGCTCCGAATCATTCTATTGCTGTGAGAGCCTGTTACTCTAAGACACATGAGCAATACACTTCCAACTAGTGGGTGTTGATCTGCTATTGATGTCACATATAGGCTAGAACTGCTGGGTCGGGTGAAAGCTATATTAGACGACCTCGCATTATTAATTCTGCACTGCAACTTCGCCAACTGGCATACTTCAGCCGCACGTGCTGCAGGTGTTGTCCCGGCATCGAGCGTTTCTGCACTCTCGGTTAGGACGCGATAGTTTAGTAAAACCAAACGTCACCTGTTTTTCCTTGCAGAAGAACAACCCAGGGCTTCCCGTGCTTGGCCCTCCTATAAATACTCGTACACCTTCGTTGGTCGGTCTAGCCACTTTCTTTGGCCAAAGTCTATGCGTGTTGTGTCGCGTTGCCAAGCTTAAACCGTAGATTTAGCCGCGCCATTGCTCCGACGACTTTCTAGAAAGGAGGCGGGGGAGACAAGGCGAGGTGGTCATTTAGTACCTCCAACTCGAAATATCGTCAAGGGGAACTAGCTGCTTGCTGCTGTGGTTGGTGGAATCCGGTAAAATTGTATAGGGTAGGGTTAAGCCTCTAAGGTTAGAGCAAGTCGGCTAGAAGGACGTCCAAGATGGAAAACCCGGTGTGAATCTACCGACCGGCCATAGATCAATGACCCGAAATAGCGGGAGGGTTATGTCTTGATTTCGACGTATATTAAGGGACCAGAAACCAATGATGCCCAGTCGCCAAAGTTGCCTTAGGTACCAACCGCTTGCTCAAGAGATATAGTCGTGAATGACAGTTGAAGCATCGCGAAAATGTTTAGTAAACCGTCTTGGTCCGCTCTCCTACTAGCGGCGGCCACGCTGCCGTCTAGCTCGCTGGCACAAACAGCCGTGACGGTGAACCTGGACCAGAAGTACCAGATCATTGACGGCTTCGGGTGCTCGGAGGCGTTCCAGCGCGCGGTCCAAATGTCCAAGCTCACCGAGGACCAGCAGCAGTACACGCTCGACCTCCTCTTCAGCACTACAAAGGGCGCGGGCCTCTCAATCCTGCGGAACGGTATCGGCTCCTCCCCGGACATGAGCGCGGATCACATGGTCTCCATCGCGCCCAAGAACCCCGGCGGACCAAACAAGCCCCTGCTGTATTCCTGGGACGGCTCCGATAATAAGCAGCTCTGGGTCTCCCAAGAGGCGGTCAAGAGGGGTGTTAAGACGATTTATGCAGATGCGTGGAGTGCGCCTGGATATATGAAGACGAACGGAAACGATGCGAATGGGGGGTCTTTGGTGAGTTTACTTGCCTTTGCCGTGCCTTTGCCTATCCATTTGGTTGAACGCTAGGTACTGTTAGAAGAGAGATATTGCAGCCTCTCATTTTCCGTGCATGAATGGTGCTGATAAGTGACTATATAGTGCGGTGTAGGCGGTGCTTCTTGCTCGAGCGGCGACTGGCGACAGGCATACGCCGACTACTTGGTGCAATATATCAAATATTACCTCGAGGCCAATGTGACGATCACGCACGTGGGATTCTTAAACGAGCCGGAACTTACGTCAGTTTACCTCCCTACATACCTACCTACATAGTCGAACTTGGGGCAAAGGAAGGAAAGCGGAAGAAACGAATATGCGTATTCCTTTCCGGACTCAATGGAATGAATGCTGACTACGCGTCTTTACAGCACAAGCTACGCTTCCATGCGCTCGAGTGGTTCCCAAGCAGCCGACTTCATCAAGATCCTCGGCCCAACACTACAGAAGGCCAATCTGAGCGTAGGCATCAACTGCTGTGACGCCGAGGGGTGGAGCAGCCAAGCCGGCATGCTGGGCCAGCTGGCGTCCGTGGACCAGTACATCTCGACCATCACCGCACACTCGTACACGTCCTCGCCCGGGTCGCCCATGAACACGCGCCACCGCGTCTGGCAGACCGAGGCAGCGGACCTGAACGGGAATTGGCAGGGCGCGTTTTATAGCAATGGCGGGGCAGGCGAGGGCATGACGTGGGCCAACAATATCCACACGGCCCTCGTCAACGCCAACGCTTCGGGATATCTGTATTGGATCGGTGCGCAGACGGGAACCACAAACTCGAAGCTCATCCGTCTCGACGGGAACAACGTCACGCCTTCCAAGCGCCTCTGGGCCTTCGGGCAGTTCAGCCGGAACGTCCGCCCGGGAGCCGTCCGCGTAGGCGTCTCGGGCGCTCCTAACGGGGTAAGAGCCGCTGCGTTCAGAAATGTCGACGGATCTGTTGCTGTGGTATTCATCAATACCGGCACGTCGACTGCTTCTGTTCAGGTTAAGACTTCTGGTGGTGACTCTTTCGCCGCTGCTAGTGCGGCGGCTTACTTGACGGATAACTCGCATGATTTTAACGAGACTACCGTCTCATTGAGCGGTGCGGCCGCCGGGACCAGCATTCCGGGCAGGAGTATAGTGTCCGTAGTATTGACGTGAGTTGAAGTTGAGTGGAATGACCTCTGTGTGTTTCTATTAGGTTCTTAGCTTGGGGGTATGAGATGTCAAATCAAGCATTGCAAAGTTATTAACTACGCAGATATGGCACGTTGCCTTAACTTAAACGATATTTACTTGCATATCATATGTATTCTTTGGTGTGGGCTCATACTCGCCGAACGTAATGGTATCAGTCGAGATGTAAGCTTACTATCATCCTCATTCACTCGCATACAGCATTTAAAATCTGTGCCATGGCCCGTCTGTTCTCCACCCTCAGTGCCGTCGAGAACAGGACTTACAGCGCGAAAATGAAGATTACAATAAGACCGGGGTACGTCATAAAAGACCTTGACCAAGACATTTGTGAGTCCTAGCATGCTAGATTCATCTTTCGCTTATGTACATGCATCATCATCAGAGCCAGTTACCTATGAGCATCCTGCCTTTCAATGTCCTGAGATAGAAAAGGAGCGGAGATCATTGAAGCTCATCCAGTTACCTAACACCTCCGCCGTTCCTCCCCGTCTAACGCCGAATCGCCGACTGTCGGGGATAGGAGTATATGCACTTACACTAGATACCGATTTAACTACTTATACCCTCCCCGCCGGATAGGGTCTGGACTTGGGGTGCATAAAGACGACAAAGATTAAATTATATTGTGCTATTGCTTCTGTATTGTTACTACTTCATATCTGGACTCGTCAAAATGGCAGAATACGCACTTCCGCTAGCTGGCAAAGTCGCTCTCGTGACGGGAGGCTCAAGGGGTATCGGCGAGGGCATCGCGATGGAACTGGCGAGACGGGGCGCATCGGTAAGTCGTTCACATGCCCACACACTAACGCATCTATCATCTACCTACCTACCTACCTACCCGACACAGTGATGAGAAGACGCAACCTCGCTTAACTTATTTGCCTACCTAGCGACGAGATACTATATAATCTAACATCACAAACCCTCTTCTAGGTCATCATAACCTACGTATCGTCAAAAAGCTCCGCACGCGTCGCAGAGCTCAGGGAGAAGATCAAGGCCCTTCCACACTCGCCAGCCACTCACGACGTGTGCGTGGACCTGAGCACGCTGGAGGGCGCATCACAACTAATCGCCAATCTCAAAGAGTCGTGGGAACCAACCTTAAACACACCTCTGAAAATCGACATTCTGGTAAACAACGCGGCGGTCGAAAGAGTGAAATCCCTAGCCTCCATCGAGCTCGCCGACTACGACGCCGTGTACAACCTCAACGTGCGGGGCATCATCCTCGTCACGCAGGCTGTGCTGCCTTACCTAGCCACTGACACCGGGGGGGGTCGTATCATCAACATCGGCTCTGTAGGCGGTCGTTCAGCATTCAAAGACCTGAGCCTATACTGCTCGTCCAAAGCCGCTCTTGAAGGACTCACGCGCTGCTGGGCAGCCGAACTAGGCGGAAATGGCACGACGGTTAATTGCGTGAACCCTGGCCCCGTGCAGAGCGACATGCTCGATAATATCCCCAAGGACATTGTCGACATGCAGAAGGCCACTACGCCGTTGCAGAATCGCCTGGGCACTGTTGAGGAGGTGGCGAACGTGGTTGCTGCGCTTGCGAGCAAAGATGGTGCGTGGATTACTGGACAGGTTATTAGTGCTAGTGGTGTAAGTGTTTTTTTATTTATTTTTATTTTGTTCTCTTGAGACGTCTCACTTCTGCTGTACGACTAAGGAGGGAGAACTAATATGTCTTTGGTATATAGGGCTGGGCCCTTTACTAAAGGCCGTGTTCTTGCGATCATCCTGTATTGTGACGCATGCAATTATCGACGTAACGAAAGGAGTAATAGGGGCTAGTAGTGAGAGCATGCCAGAGTCGCTACACATCATGGGCTTCGTATTGGTGACTGAGGTTCACATTGAATCTTCGCGAGGTGATCGACTCTGCATAAATCATTATGATCATTCTCGACAGTTTGGTCATGAGTGTCTTTATGATAAAGAGGAATATATACATATTGATACCCGTGTTTCTAGAGACCAAGTCTGAAACGCTGAAAATGGCTACTGTGAGACGCACTATGAAATGTCCACGCTTGTATCTAGGAAAGAGTTTGAATTAGGATATACGTGTCGCTATTTGGCCGAGTATTCTAGCAACTCCAATGCAATCGGCCTAAAGAAGAAGTTTTAGATCTTAGACCCTCTCGAGAGTGCTTTCGTCTTTGCCTGGTACAGCTTGACGAGCTGTCTCACTGCAAGATCGAGCATCACGTCTTCTGAACCGCCGGGGATTCTGGCACCGGGGACTTCGCGGTAGATCACTAAAAAGGGTCATACGTTAGCATGCACACACATATACATAGAGGCCTCTCACTCTCCCCGTGACCGTACTTTATTAAAAGATTGGGAAAATTGTACTTACTTTCTATTAGCTCGCCTTGGCCGCTGCGCGTGTATCCATTTCCGCCGAAGAGGAGCATGGCCGTGTCAGCGCATTCGCGGAAGATGATGCCGGCCTGCGCCTTCAGGAGGCCGGTCATGCCGCCCAGCTCGCGGTCGGCGTCGTCCTTCTTCATCTGCGTCATCTGGTATGCGAACTGCTCTACCCAGGCCCACTGGCTCTCGAGGAGGGCACCAGTCTTGGCCAGGCGGTGGCGGACGACGGGTTGGTCCACTGCGGGGAAGGGCGTCAGTATTTCTTTTTTTTTTCTTACAAACGAGAAACCCTGAAATACGGATATTGCATGCGAATAATGCCGTACTACGTCCAACGTAGTTACCAAAGGGGGATTGTATTGATTAGGGAACTAAGACAGGCGTATGGGAACTTACTCAAGGGCTTGCCAAAGGCCTCTCGCTTCATGACGTACTCGAAGGCCGCGGCGAGGGCGACGCGGGCCTGGCGCGTGTTGCCGACGGCGATGCTCAGGCGCTCGTGGTTGAAGTTGGTCATGACGTACTTCATGCCCATGCCCTCGACGCCGATGAGGTTCTCCACGGGCACTTTGACGTCGTCGAGCTCGATGAACGTCGTTCCGGACGACAGCAGGCCCGAGACCTTCAGGCGGCGCATGTTAACGCCGGGATAACCCTTCAAGGGAATGACAAGCATGGATAGACCCGCGGCGCCGGAGCCGGGGGCACCTGTCCGCACGGCCATGCTTGCGTAGTCTGCCCAGATGCCGTTGGTGATCCTGCGGGGTTGTGTTAGTGAAATTAATCAAACGCAGCGCTAGAAAGTAAGCTATCGGTGATTGGGAATGAAGATCGATCCGAGAGTATGAGACGGGCGGCTCGGATAGATAGACTTGCCATTTCTTGGACCCGTTGACAATGTAGTACTTGCCACACTTGCTCTTGACGGCCGTCGTAGTGACGTTAGCGACGTCGCTGCCGGCTTCGGGCTCGGTGATGGCAATGCAACTCCGCTTCTTGCCGGCCAACAGCTCGGGCAGGAATCTCTCTTGTAGCTGCTTGTTTCCGAACTTGATGATGGGTGGCACGCCAAAGGACATCCCCGTGGTCATGCTTGCCGAGGGTCCGGCGATGCCGGCGCGGGCCATCTCGTCGACGAAGATGAGCGAGTGCATGTAGTCGAAGTCCTCGACCTTGAGGCCGCCGTATAGCTCGTGGATGCCCAGGCGCTTCAGCCACTCGATCGGTAGAGGCGCGGGCAGGGCGGCCAGAAGCAGGTTTGCTTTAGCAAAGGTCTCAAATACATGGTCTGGGAGAGTCTCGGCCTTGTCCCATTCGATAGCATGGTCTATGAGGTTCTTCTGGATGAATGGTCGGATCGCCTTCTGCCAATTACGGTGCGTGTCTTTGAAGTGTGCTGATGGCAGTCCCATCAACCATGAGGGATCTGAGAAGGGAACTGGTGCAGCCATGATGACGGGGTGACAGTTTAAGTTGAGCTTATTGATTGCGAATTGGATCCTCGCGTAGGTATTTGCGAAACCTCCGAAGGTGACGTACTTGGGGTAGGGTGGGTGCGGTCCGGTCCCTATAAGTCTAGGTGGGTTTGGTTGGTCTTTGTTCTCTTGTCACGGTCCGTGGATAACTATTATTATAAATATTTACTAGCCTATGTTAGAGAACGTCTCTTACATGTAAGAAAGAGCCGACAACAGACTCACAATTCTACTTTTTATTTAACCTAGGTAATAGCAGCCACGAAAGAGCTGTACATGATATTCCCAAATGACATTTATAGTGGTCCTCCGTAGCCTCCTCAGGCCTCTTCAAGGTTATTTCATAGGTAGCGTTGGAAGTGGATCACTATTGGGGAAATGGGGCTGACTGTGGAGGCGCGGGGATATAAGCCTCGGTCCAGCGACGACCCCAGATAGCTGGCGGACGAAGAAGGGACCATTATAAAACTAACCTAGGTTAGGGACTCTCTCTTTCACAATTGAAAAGAATAGGGATTTGTTACAGGCGGGGATGGTCTTAAGTGCCGAGGAAATGCGACAAAGTTGCAGAGACCAACCACCGCGATGTCGATGCGTCAACAATTATAGAAAACCGAAGCCCAAGCATTTTTGGTACCCAAGATTCTAGGCCGCTTTATCGTGTTGAGGCTCAGCCGGATACAATTGGGATGAAGAAATATTAAAGTAAATGCACCGATGTTAACCAAAAGAGAGACCCGAAAAGGTTAAATTAGTCTTTTGTAGCTATCGTTCTCTGGTGAAATCTGATATGGAATGTGTTGTTCAACCGGCCCAGCTTGCTGAAGAAAAACTAAGCAAGCATGCGCGTGAGCGTGTAAGTGTGAGAATGTGAGAATGTGAGAATGTGTATAATATATGTGCCAGTCAAGCCGGTCGGCAGAGAGAACTGGCATACATGGGCATATATACCACGGGCGACTCCGATTTAATGACAAAAAATAGTTACCAATGTTGTTGTCGTTAAGATGTATAATTGATCATATTTTCAAAATTTCCAGATCTTACCGCATGCCAAGTCTTCACCTGGGGTTCCGAGCTTCTAACCTAGGGAGATTACCAGTATGCACTTACTATTAAAAACCCTGCTCTGGTACAGAATACGCGGAACAGATTGAGGAACTGCGCTCTCCTGAGAAAAGCTTTGTTTGGTGTACTCTCAGGCGTGTTCGTTTCTAGATATCATAGCACCTTATCGGTTGTCGCGGCCACGGCTAGGCATACGCAAAGTTGTTGGCTGCACTGGGCTGGTGATGCCCACGATACATTCGTCCATCGTACTCACATTCATGAGATTCAAGAAAACCAGAAGTTTTGGAGAGGCTAGTCAGAAGCCAGTTATGCTGGGGCGCTGGAGTTGAAATTACTTATTTTCTCTGTATATCATTATAACGAGCACTTTGATGGGGTTTTGATAAGTGAGCCCACGCGTAGGTAAAGCATGGTATGGCTTTACCGGTGACTCGGTGGGAGAGGTTCAGCACCTGCCAATGTGCAAATTGGATGGTGGTCTGTGCGGCTTTCGCACTCGAGTTGGCTCGTGCTGGCATGCAAGTTCAACGGTATATGCAGCTAGCTTTCTTGGCAAGGCCCCTTGTCCTGCAATTGGTTCCCTCCCGTCTAATTAATACAACGGCTATCATCTACAAGACTTTACTGCGGTAACATCAGTACGCCGCGCTATGTTGTTCCAGATCTTTTCCGTCTCAGTATTGTTCAACTTATCTACCACAGACAGCTATATGATTAGCAAGATAGGAGTCCAGATATGAGATTTTCTCCGCCTTAAGCTGTTGAAGAATCATGGCATGTCTGTTGCTATGAGACAGATTTCGTGTCGATAAACCGTCGTGCGCTGGCAACGCTGACGAGTGGAGTAAAACTGTTTGCCTAAGAGTACGGCCGAACCGATGTGTCGGCCGAGTGCAGCGCCTAATGGGCTCTGGGATACTAGAATTGCAACATTGTACTCCGTGATTGCAACGTCGGTACTTCCAAGCGTCTCATCTGCCGTCAAACAATTACTCAGAGATAGAAGGATGCATAAAGTAAGTAAGTCAGAACTTACCTACCTCAGGATTATGTCTCCACAGCTAGGCATGAGTAATCAGCGCGTAGATCCTCTCCATGCACCAATCTGGTATCTATTAGAACCGCATAAGACAAACCCGCATGAGCTGAATCGCATCCGTCATCAATGACCCCGGACCACTGGGGTTGAAGAGACCACATCCGGTCTAATCAACATCTTACTATGGGCAATAGAATCGAATCCAGAAATAGGTCTACGACGGCGGAGGAGAGAAGCCGAGAACCGTTCACCGCAACCGTCACTAGACCCATCTGTCAAGCTGGGGCATCTTCTTTAGAATGGTCTCCTCACGGAAAGCTGCTGAGCCAAGGGCCGAGATGCATGGTTGAGGTCAATATATTCATAGGCGACCTCCAAAGCTGCATTAACTGTTGACATGAAAAGGCAGGTACGCAGGCAAGTGGACAAGGTAAGTACAAGTAGCTGCCAGAGAGGGTCCTTAGACTCACGGGTAATTGCTATCGTCCCGTCCTCGTCCAAACTCTTATAAGCTGGAATCTTCAACCCAGCTCCCGAGCCGAGACACCTGTTTGTCCCTCAATTATCCCTCCTCCTCCTCCTCCTCCTCCTCCTCCTCCTCCTCCTTTCTCCACGCCCACTATCCCCGCGACCGCTCCTTTTGTCACCTACCTTGGTAACTGGATATCCACGCAAAATGACGGCCGTTATGCCTTCACAGAGACGCCGATACTGGCTGCTTACCATGCCTCGAACCGCCTCAAACATGTTAGTTCGTATTCTGAACCTAGAAGAGCAGGATGTGCGACCTGCCCACAACGGAGGATACTTCTTCTTCCGAAGTATGATGACCCGGTTGGCGTTATATCGTAAGCCATTGCGAGACTGGACACCCGAGGAGCGCGCTGGCGTCAAGGTTCAAGAGAAACAGTGTTTCGAGGCCATGCAGGATTACCTGGAAGCGGCTGAGGAGGAAGGCCAGAAAGTGTTTCTGAAAGAGCATATTTCCTTCATCAACGCCCCTCCTTTCGAATCCGAGTACATGTACGGCGCCGAAGACAGGGATGATCCCAGCCTCACAAAGGTGCTTGCAGCGCGGAGAGCCACCACTTCGACTCGATCGTCGTTGAATCTCACCGCTCTACCTGATGAGTTTCTCAAGACATGGTATCCGACATTCCTGATACGCCACCCGGCCAAGATGCTGCCATCGCTATTCCGTACGGCGCTGGATGAAATACAACTGGATGGGAAGGGGCGTTCCAAGCATGAGCCATACGAGGTCGAGTCGACGCTGAAGTTTGTGCGGGCGTTGCACGATTTCTACCTTCAGCATTATGGCGAAAACAGCCAGTGGCCCATTGTGCTTGACGCGGACGATATCATGATGTACCCGGAGCTTATGATCAAGTATGCCGGACTGGTAGACATAGACCCTGATAAGCTCCAGTTCTCATGGGAGAAGACGAGTCAAGCCAAACTGGACACCTTGCCGCCTGCTCAGAAGATCATGTTCAGAACCTTCAACTGCAGTACTGGGGTTGAGAAAGACAAGATAGCCGGCAACATCGACATTGCTGCTGAAGCGGAAAAGTGGAAGAGCGAATTTGGCGAAGAACTCGGTGGCAGACTCGAAAGGCGGGTCCGAGATGCGATGCCTGACTACGAGTACCTCCAGGCAAGGCGGCTAACCCTGGGTTAATGATCATGGGTCTCGATGGTCGTCTGTCGGAAGTACTAGACGAGGAACTGGTCAGGCCTAAAGAACCCATTGGTTCGCGGTCGACTACCGAAATCCAGGCGACAACCAACACCTCGTGACCAGGCATCAATGGACATAAACCTCCGGCTCCGATTTCGGTCGGCTGCTACCTTGTTTGCTTTTTCGATTGTCACTCGACATCTAACCGACTACCTACCTACCTTAGTACGGCATACTTACTGTAACATTTTTATAGCCTGCGTACAATAGATCGAGCTAATGCAGTGGACTACTGTACAGCATAGGAATTAGACCTAACTTATCTACCTACTATTCAACACTGTTTTTGGTAACATTTGGTCGCTGAAATTTCACGGCAATTTTTCTCTCTTTATCACACCGCTAAGATACACGGGTACACAGCATCATGTGATTATGCATGCGCCCGTACTAGCGGTTGCATGCATATAGCGAAGCATCAACGCGCGCCCCACAAGTAAACGCTCAAGACACCATTGACGGAGCGTAATACGTATGTCGTGCTAAAGTGATCGTGTCAGGAGAGGCAATTGCTTGCCTGATTGTGCATCAGTCTAACTTGGGTAGTCTCTCTGAAGTGCAGAGAGGCGTCTGCAAGAGAACCACTAGGAGCCGACGACAACCGAGAGTTGCATGTATACTACCTAGCACCGATATGCGCAGATGTAACTGTGCGGTTGCCGTTTTTGTTGTCTGTATTGTATTGCATTGCATTGCATTGCATTGCATTGATTTTGTGTATGCAGTTCAGTTCTCTTATACTTACAGTAGTATTGAGTAGAGGCTCGTTTAGAGTGTAAGATGGCGAGTAGTAAACCTTGTTGGCCGGTTGACAGTTGGTTCAACTGATGGCAGTTACTTGATTACTGCTTACACAATGCAAAAACAGATGTACAATATCAAGAATAACAAAGATATCCAAGGTAGGTAAGGTACTACTACCCTTCATTGACTTAGGCCCTTGCTTTAGGGGATTTAAAATTTAAAGCATTATCGAACAAAGTTGCACTTGCTAGAAGTCAAGATTAGGTAAGCAAAGATACAAGCAAAGTAGCCTGCACCCTCTTGACCCGCAAGTACCAACAGCTATAGGCAGCTACGTGAGACAGGCTTTAGAAGTCTTCAATTTAATCCCATCTCCTCATTACCCGTGGCTTTGCTACCGAAAATATTGCCCTAGTCGCGTCTCCGTTTCAATGAGAATCTACGCTTTACCACGCCTTCTAGTTTGACGCTCCCAGAGCTCCTAATCTAGAATCGAGTGCTGAGAACCTATCAGCTTATCTACTATGTAGATTAGAAGCTCTAGGAGCCCCTGACTCCTTCGTCACACATAATTATTTCACAGACCTAACCAAGGACCACCACGGTTCGCAATGCCGCCCCAAAAACTATGCCGCGTACCTCGTCGATAAACACGCAAAGCTGCTCTAAATTGGCGAAGCTCCATACACCCCGCCGGGCCCCAGGGACGTCGTTATCCGGAACTATGCTGTAGCTATCAATCCTGTCGACGTAGATAAGCAACTCGCCGGGAATGCAATGCTGCCCTAGACCAAGTATCCCTTCGTTCCAGGGCACGATATATCAGGCCCAGTGGTCGAGGTCGGGGAAGCCGAGGACGCTGCCTCCACCCTATATCTGAAGCCTGGTAACTGTGTTGTCGGTCGCGCTGTCGGCACGACCAGGGAGTTCAACAAGTCCTCCCACTCCGCATTCCAGCAGTACACTGTTCTTCGCAGTACATTGGTCGCAAAGATCCCAGACACCCCGCCATTTGAGAACGCCTGCGTCCTGCCACTGGGTCTAGGGACGGCTGCAGCCGGACTGTTCATGAAGGATTTCTTGCGCTCCAGCACCCTGTCGCGGACGGTGAACACTAGAATGCCGCTCCTCCTCAGACAGTTGTCATAGGGGGAGGCTCGGCCAGCATAGGGGCCCACGCCTGTTAACTTGCGAAGACCGGGGCCTATGAGATCTTTGCCACCGCGTCCCCCAAGAACTTCGACTACGTGAAATCCCTCGGTGCTTCTCATGCGTTCGACTATCAAGACGCGGCGATAGTGGGACGGCTAACGGAGGTTCTCAAGCACAGGACTTGCGCTAGCGCTCTGGCAATTGGAAAGGGTTCCTTGGAGGCTTGCGTCACCATAGTCGCATCCGTTCCCGGTCGCCGATTTGTGTTGCAAGCAACACTCCCCTTTGACCCGCCCCGGGGTATCTTGGGTCTAATTTCCCCCCTGATGGGGTACATCTGGTGCAATATATCCATAGCCTTCAAAGCCAGGCTCATGGAGTTACGACTAAGTTCATATGGGCCACCGATATCATGCTGGACGGGGTCGGCAAGATGATCTTCAACGAACTCCTCCCGGAGGCTCTTGGCAACGGCTGTTTCGTTGCGAAGCCGATCCTCACATTGTCGGAAAGGGTCCAGAGTCTATCTAGACAAGGCTGGATACGTACAAACAAGGAGGAGTTCCTGCAAAAAAGATGGTGATAAATTTATAAGACAGAGCCAATCAATAAAAATAGGCAATTCAAGTTACAGCGCGACGAGGTCACAGAAGGCTAGTTTGCAGATATGATTCTACGTATGCCTACATCGCTCTCTGGGGCACACGTCCGGTTTGGCAAATGGTACATTAGTAGGTTAAGGGAGCGTGAGCCGTAAGCGGTGCGGCTGTACTCATCACGCTCTGCGGGCGGGCGTAAATACCCAGGTAGGTAGTACGAAGGCTGCTCGTAGCTGCGCCGTATACCTACTGCCTCTACTCCAAACAAAACAGAATCAGACGGTACACTTCGGCGGCTGGCACGCATACCGTTATCGGCTCGCAAAAAAACACCTAACCTGCTCATGTTCTCAAACCTGAGGGACCGGGGAATTATCTAGGTTAGGCACTAGCTTGTAAAGGTTGAAGTATTCTCCTACCATAATTCCCCAACCGACCATGGAGGACATGAGGAGTAATAGGAACTCGACCAGATCATTGGTCGAGGCAAACCAACAAGGCAACACAAAAAGCCAGAGAAGAAGAAAAAGAAAATAGCTGTAAAACTTTAGATGTCATCAGCATCTTATCCAGCCTATCGGATGTTTTAGCGATGTGTACTTATATACATACTACTTAAGTTAGATCCATGACTTCTTTTCTTTGTACTAGGTACTTCACACTTAATGATAATCATGGAGGGTTAAGTGTAGCACTTCTAGGTTAGGTAGTTGTCCGCGTGTGCAAAGATAAAGCTGGCCAACACTCATCGAACCCGGGATGGATGTTTGAGAAGGATTGAAGGGGGGGAGGGCAAAGGGGGGAAAGGGGTTACGTCGGAGGTACAAGAACAACTGTGGCCACGAAGAGGACAAGGACAAGGACGAGAACGACGCAGCATCTGAAGCAGATAGTTAGTTGCTGCTACTACTCACCTGGACAGCGTAGAAAAACATCCTATCATGAGTCGTAGCTGCGGGGAATAATACGATGGTCACCGGTGACCCAACCTAGGTATCCATCTATCTACCTACTGTAGCATCCGTCCAAAGTCAGAGCCAAAATTTATCTCCTCTTCCCTCTTCCCTCCTCCGTATCCTTCGCCCCCACGTAAGATCTCCACGCTGACCTAGCTTCAGACCCCTATCCCGTACTTACCCGTACCCATATTTTTGAATCCTTTTTGTTCTTTCTTTCTTTCTTTCCTTCTCCTCATCCATCATTCTCACGAACTGGAACGGGCCGGACCGGGCCGGATCTTATATCCGGTTATCATTGATCAAGCCATGCCATGCCAATGCTCTTTTCTGACATTACATTATGGGAGTGAGTGTGGGTGCGCCCACACATGATGTATGTAACATATATACATAACATATATACATAGGTAACATATAGGCCAGGCAGGCCAGAGAAAGAGAAAGAGGGGTTCGGTTCAACGATGGGCTAGCCAGACTGTATCTGTATCTGTATCCTTGGCCGTTAGGTGAGGAGGTACATTATTTGAGGTTGGTTTTTTTTTTTTTGGATGGAGTATAGTATTACTGGGTTGGCGTTTGTTGCGGACTTTGGTAAGTAAGGTAGGTCATCCGTAGACCGGTTTCCAGTGCTAGTGCTACCAATCGAAAATGGGATCGTTGTATTGGTCGATTCGTGGATGGTTCGTCGGGCGTAAGTATCTCTGTGGCAAGCCCTGCTTACTCCCTGCTCTGAGTAGGTGCTGTAGATCTTATTAGGTGTGTTAAGGGGCAGGGTTGAGGGACAGGGTTAAGGGGCTGGGCGCGTGGATGTGAGGGGGAAAGGAAAATGTAACGTCGGTTTTGTTGGGTTAGGTATGAGAGCGTACTGCCCTGTTCTGTGTATGCCTACCGTTGTTTGTCTACCTTATCTATGATGGAGAATCGGCGTGGTCTTTTTTCTCTCGCTGTTAGATAGCTAGGTATATACAGATGTATCAGGTGCTAAATATATCTCAGTACGCGCATATCCCAGCGACTAGTTATGTAGTATAATCTTGGTTGATCATTATATTATGAACTACCAATTTCACAGCTAACCTAAATAAACGTAACCTGGTTGTTGGAGGGTTATGGTGATTCCATTTCCAGGGTCTCGAGATTCTTTCTTTCACTTTGTTGTATTATCCACTCTGCACGGATGAAAATTTAGGTAATTAATATCATGATGTTTTTTCCATTCAGTTGTAAATGCGATGCATGAGCTCAGTTCCCACCTAAAATCCTCCCTCCTTCATTATACAGATTTCCCGAAATACTCATGTATAATTCACGTATCTATATAAACCTGGGCATAATATGCCTACTTAACCCTGCGCGTTCCTAGCCTCCGCCTCCTTGGCGGCCTTGTGCCAGTCTGTTTTTATGAGATAGGCGTACTCAATAAGTGAGACTCTGTAATGCAAATGGTTAGCAAATGTATATTTAGCAGAACCAAGTAGATATGGTGATAAGAGATAATAACACTTACGTGATGAGGCCAACTGTCAGACCGGACGAGAAACCTTGCAGTTTCCAATCCATGTTGAACCCCAGGAAAATCGAGACGGGGAGCGAGATTACGTAGTAAGAGAATAGGTTAGCCACGCCACCAATGGATTGCCGTCCGATACCGCGCAGCAACCCGTGCGCTCCCGTGCTGATGCCGTCGAAGAACTGCATTACTGCTGTGAACGGCAGCACCTGGGCTGTGAGGCGGATTACGCTCGGGTCGCTCGTGAATAGATGGGGCAGGTAGAAGCGGGCGGCAACGCAGGTGACGAGTATCGTCGTGCTGACGAGGAGAGTTCCAGCGAAAGCCTGGTGTAAATCCGTCGAGTTAGACTTGAGTACTTGCTAATTTCTGGGGACTAAGCGGGTAATGAGACGTAGGGGCGGCATAGATAAAAGGGAGTTGACAATAACTTACCATTCTTGCCGTGATCTTCGCGGCCTCGGGCGAGCCGGCGCCGATCAAGTTCGCTATTCTCGAAGACGCGGCAATCGACATGGCGAAGGGGACCTGCCATGACACCGTGTTCAGCGAAGCAATGATGCCCCACGCGGCAAGGTGTCCCGTGCCCAAGGTGCTGCAAAGCAACGTTATGACTTCGAAAGCGAGGAACTCGGCCTCGACCATGATCATGCTAGGCAGAGCAAGTTTCATCATGGGCTTCCAGTTAGCGAGGGCGCGAATGCTCAGCCCGCCCCAGCACTGCGACCCGTTGATGAACCTGATATACAGCACCAGGAACAAGGGGAGCAGGTTCCGCGTCACCATGACGGCTACAGGCGCGCCTATGAAGCCCATGTTGAACTGCGAGATCAGAAGCCAGTTGATGAAGATGTTGACGGGCGCCGCCAGCAACAGGATGTACGTCGTGGCTCGGAACAGGCCCTGTGCCTGGAGAAGCCGCTTCCCCGTCTCGAACACGATAACGCCCGGCATCGAGAAGATCATCACGCGTAGGTACTTTGCCGTCAAATGGGCCGACCGCGGGTTCGTGACCACGAATCCGAGGAGGGGCTCCGAGAACAGCCAGAGTATCGCAATGGGGATCGAAAGACACAGGCACAGGAGGGTGACTCGCTGGCATTGAAGCCCGACCAGGTGATAACGTCGGTTCCCGTAGGCTTGGGCACACGATGTGTCTAGACTCGATGCCAGGCCTTGAGCGGGTGCAATGAAGGTTATGTGCAGCGTTGTGATGGCCACTGTTTTGTTACAGGTCAAGTTAGTAGATAGTAAGCAGAAGTGTTTGGAGACTAAAAATTTGTATATACACAAGTTTTGGTACATGAGGATACGTGATAATATGGACAAGATAGAAGGAAATAGCAACTTACGAGAGACGGCACCCAACTCGACCTTGCCCATCCGTCCAACAGCAAAGATGCTGGCAAGGTTGATAGAATTTTGGAGCAAAAACGTGAGGACGAGAGGCACTGAACTGGCCAGCAGAATCTTCACTTCCTTGACCCACGTCGTCTGAACACCACACGGTTCTATCGTGTGATAGTCTTCCATGCATTTATTTTCCTCATCCGTCCGGTTATCATGATACCGGCCATTGGGCTTGCCCAGCAGAGGCGAATACTCTGATGGGCTTTCGCATACAACTTGTCTCTCATCTTCGTTGTGTGTATTATTCTCCCCCATTGACATGTCGTCATTAATACTGACACAGCTCACTGCTGGCGATGAATACTGATCGGGAATTTGGAAGGTGACATGACGAATAGGACCATCTGGTAGTCCAAGTTAGCCCAGGAAAGCGTGTCGGAATCTTATTATGCATGTTGGCTTGCCTTGTTCGTCGTATCTTGAATTATCCATAACTGCTTCGTAGACGTGGGTATCGTTATCGTTAGAGGTCATAAGAAAAAGACAATGACACCACAGAGGACATGCACCAGGCAGCTCTTAGATACCAAGTCCAACGGACCTTACACCACAGACAGACCAGTTATATAAGATACTGTCGTACGCAATCTATGAGGAAGGTGGAAGTAGGCAAAAGATATGGAGCATGCAGATGGCGGGTTCTCCAGCAGCAGCGCTTAATGAGGATATATGTATCCGCTGCTCGACATCACCACTGCTGTTAGGTCCCCGGCGAGAGCCCGGACGGACCGGAGAAATGAGGAGATTATCACACCTGCGATAGGAATGGGATGTGTTGCACGTCATGATTCGTTATCAATCTACATAGTGAATGCGCCCCCCCGAAGGTCTGGTTCAGCTCTGGGAATACAGTATGGTACCGCCGTAACTCGCCCAGAGAATTCACGACCTATTTCTCCCGGAATCACGGAGTACAGGGGAGCTCCATGATAGGAGGTCCTAGATTCGAGATTCTAGTCCACATATGTACATCATACCATACTGTGCAGCTAATACAGCTACGCCACTCTCATTCTGTCTTGCGGTTGATCATTAGCCTAAACCGAGGCCCGGTCGATATTGAAAAGATACCTGCCTAGCTGATGAATTCATACATATCTAAGATCTCTGCAACCGATCGGGTATCTATCATTCCACTGGGAAAGGGGGGAGACATTCTTGAGAGTGTCGGTGAAAGGAATGACGAACAAGTGCACAAAGAGGAAACAATAACACAAATCATGAATATAAAAAATAGATAAAACTTTCAAGACTTGCCCGTGTATGTCACTATGGTGTAGTGTAGTATAGTGCAGCGTCAGGCTGTGTGTCTCTTGGCTCAGATGGTGGCTCAGATGGTGGGTTTTCTCTGTGAGACGGGTTCCGACGGGTATTGCTAATTGGTATGACCATAATTAGCTAAATGTCCCAATTGAGGTGCACAGCATATGTATATTGGACGAGCCATGGGCCCTGACCTGACTGGTCTGTTGGAAAGCTGACCCCGGGGGACATGGGTTGTGAATGGACCCTAGTTGGTGCTGGAGGCTGACAAGGAGATTTCTTTTTCTTCTGATGAAGGGCGGCCGCGCACGTATGTGCTTCTGGAGCTATGTATCAGGAGCACATACCTGCCCACATATCCATGTTGTAGCCCACACACTGCGTCTCTCCCTTGTCTCGCACCCTGGACGAGATGATAGGCTCGCACTGGCACGGCGTTCTCAATTTGGTTGATATGTACATATGTCGAACATGATCCGACCTCGGACTTCTTCCCAGGTACTTAAGAATGGTGAGACATAATTAGTGGCAATATGTCGGAATGTCTTGAGTACATCTAGCGTGGTCTCGGCACTTCTACCGTTCCTTCTACGCGCTCATCGTCGGTCTTTAATCCTACGTGCAGGTGCTTGATAGCCTTTTTTTCTTTTTCCTTTTTTTTTCTTTTTTTGTTCTACGCACCTGGGGAAGCCATCACACAATACGTATAAATGCTGACTATTCTGTACCTTAGTCTTCGTCTCATCTATTTTCTCTCCTAAGCACTTTATTATTACCCCATAATTTTTTTTTGATGTACCTTGGTTTCTTGACCTTCAGGGATTTAATAGTCTCAATACTTATTTCCCATTAGTTTGATTAGTATATTGTAGGGCGTCCGGTTTGTCAGACTTGGGTAGTAGAGACCCACGGGAATCCACGGCTATGTCCGCCACCCCCGGCAGGCCCGCGCAGTTGGATCCGGACTGCATGATCGCCCGCCATTCACGAAACACTGTATGAAAAAAGCTTAGCTCGCGCTAGCAACATGCACTTTCGCTTGATATACGCTTGTGCTGTACTGCGACCTGCATACATACACAAGAAATGTATTATTTATTTTCCGACGATCGGTTCTGTCATTTCACTGGCTAGCCAGCTACCGCCTGCGATATCAGGCAGTGCTGAACTTTTGCTCGGCCAGCTGAGCTGATACCTAATGTGCCCAATCTGCCTACCGTGCCTACATGCTTGTATGTATGTGGGTAACAATCACCTGTCAAGATCGTACGTACTGGACTAGGTTAGATGTGTACTCGGAATGACCTGCCTCGGCACCACAGCCGGACAGGCCAGCCAATCAAGTCGACCTGAGCTACGCGTTATTTTCCATTATGAATGTGACAAGTTTATTGGATGAATAGTTGTGAAAAGCGATAGGAGGCCTATGATAAGAATAAACTCTTCTATGTTATCTAGCTGATCCGCGTTGCCTGTGATGGTGATGATGATGATGATATGACGTTAAGTGGCTGTAGAATCGTTCGACTAGACGTGGAGCGGCTGCTTGGCCTTCATTGAATCAAACGACACCCATCTTTGCCTTAGGTACCTACCTATTCAACAAGCCTATCAGACAATTCCCTCCGTTTGGCAATACTAAGTTTCACTATCTCGGCCTCTGTCAAGCCGACGTAAGCGCCACAACCCCGTAGGATTTGGGTACATCAAGCTTATCAATAGTTGTACCCAGCTTAGTTCTGTACAGACGACAGACTACTGATTGGCGGCATAACTCGGTAAGCGAAAGCAACGAAGTGTGGGTGGTGGCTCTTTAACCGACGTTCGGTTTCTTTTTTCATTCACGCACGAAATGGTATAGTTTGAGGAGAGGCGTGCAAAAGCGAATGAGTCCGTGCTTGGTTATTATTGTGATTTTATAATCATCAACCTAGCAACTTTATAACTAATGCTCTATCCATAAGTGTAAAGACCAGCCTAAGGCAAGCCCAAGGCAAGCGTGAATGCATCGCAAATCGGTATCACCAATGAGGGCATTTCTCCCCGAGCTTAAGACAGGTACGTAACATCGAATAACCGTTAGCGTTCCCAGGGACCTAAACTCTGTCACCTACTCATAGTAGGTACCTGCCTGGACGCACTCACGCGACTCAAGGGAGACTCCCCTACTTAGGTGGGAGAGGCCATTCCCAGCCTGCAACCACATCCACAACTGCACCTACCACTACACTACAAGCAGTGGGTAACGCTCTTGCAGGTTTCTACTAAAAAGCGTAGAGCGGGGTGGTGGTGGCAGCCGCCAGACTATTTGTGGCGCGTCACTGGATGGTGTCAGTACCAAAGAAGCTACGATGTTGGCCACAATCAATCCATTCTCTCAACCTGTGAGCATTTTACACACGTGATTAACAGAGTCACTGCCTTCTGTCACTGCTTGCACGGACAATCGGAAGGGACGATAGCGGGTCATACTGGTGTCGCATAAGGTACTGAAGTAGGTAAGGTACGCCATTATTATGTGGGACGGGTCTGGGACGGCAATCTCCCTCCCATCATATTTTTTCTCTCACTTTCTTGCTCGCAGCGTCGGCCTCGAGCGATTATGCTTTCACGCACTGCTTTGCGCCAGGTACGGCCGAGCAGCGGCCTGATGCCACATCCCGTGTTACGACCAATCGACACTTCACGGTCGGATGAAACGATGCTGCGCACCGAGGTTGGAAACCTGGAACCCCTCAAAGGTGCAGCGCGAAAGTGCCGGCCGATGGTAAGGAGCTTGCTTATCCACTTCTATGCGCTGCGTCTATGGCGGGGGAGGATTGATGCCAGGCAACCTCCACATTTGTTAGGCCAAAACGCCCAATCCGACAGTGGAGAGCACAAAAGCAGCAACAGACACAATAGCAACGATGTTGCACGTCAATTGGCACGTGGGGACACGCAGAAATGGCAGATAACGTCTGCTAAATACTGCATATGTGCCACGTTGCTACTAAGTCGAGAATGGCATTCTCCGGACACAGAAGCATTTCCAGCTCGTCCATCATGAAGTGTGAAACAGATAAAAAAGTTATGGTTCAGCGACATTGAATCGAGGTCTGAACATACATACATACCTACGTACGTGCACAGCCCCTCAGTGCAATAAGTCCGACCACACCCGAGCCGCCTCATGCTCTACCGCCTCAGTCCTTGGAACTCGGTCGCGGCGAGTCCAAGCACCGGATCAGCAAGTAAGTATGTCATCTGTAGGCAAGGCAGGCATGGCCCGTAGTCGCCGCATCGACAGCAGAATTTGTCGGCCGTGACCGTACGTCCAATGCCCGCCCACGGCCGAGGCATGCAACTACTCATCGATCAAAGCAACAGCCACGATCTCATATCTGTCTTGCTAGATCCGGACCATTTGTGGCGTTTACATTTAATTGCTATGTGGTGCACACTGTCTTCGTTGCACGCCCACCACTAAAGGCGTCGCCGATGCCGGCAGTAACACGATTACTGCGCCATTGCCTAGTATGTATCGACCACAGTAGGACGGTGAATCCAAGCGCCTATGCTAGCAATGCAACGGCAGTCAGAATGCCTTGCACTTTCTTCCTGCCAGTGCCCGTGCTTGAGCATTGTGCATGTTCATGGTTATGAACCATGACAATTGTGTACTCATGCGGTTCTTTTTTCGGATGAGACGACGCATATTTGAATGGTTACATACAAACTAATTCTGTGTATATGCATACCTCGGGTAGCGCCGGCGGCATGAGATAACAGTGCGACGGGGGACACTGGACTTTTGGGGAACTCAAATGTATTCAAGAGTCTAGGCTTATGGCCTCCACTCACCTCGTATGGTCCTCTATCTCCTTTCCGTACGAATTGGTTGTGCAGCTACACAGTACAATATGACTAAAGACACTGTTTTATACGGCTCACGGCAGTCTACTGTACTGAAATGTAACCCTCTTAGCGCTTAAGTCCTGTTAGGCTCCTAGGTTGGGTATACATAGTAAGCTCATCAGCGGCTATGTCCCGACAAGCCTCTCCTGTACACGTCAGACGGGTCGGCCCGTGCTCTCTAATCAGATCATTACCTAATCTGTGATACTACACTGTAAGTAAGTAGGACTTTGGTAGTATTGTTCTATATCCGACGCCGACGGCTGCAGGTATGTAAATATGATATACACAGTAGCATGAGATGAATGTCTTATGTCATCTCACGCCCCAACCGAGGTGGACTAACCTAACCTAGATAAGTCTCCATGGTTCCGGGGGAACAAATCACTGGCAAACTTTGTGAACTGGATCTGGAATGGACAAATAAAGCCTTATATCTTCTGTATCTTTTGCTTATAATAGAAATTCGCTCTCACAAGGCTGCGGAGATGGAAGCGCGAAATCACCAACAGCGGTGCGGTCGTGTTTGCTGACTTAAATACCGGTCCTGTGGGCCCCGGCCGGCCCGCTAGCTGCCCGCCGCCCGCCTGAAGAACCTCCCGTTTTGAATTTGGACAAAGACGGGGCAATTGGCAGGAGAGACTCCACTACCTACTTCGAGCGATGTCTCACTACCTACCTATTTGCGTTATGGGGATTTCTCACTTCCGCCACCCGGACACCCCACCTCAGTACCAGCTGCGCCTGTGGTTCGAGGCTCGCAAGGCTTGAAATGCTCTGCCCTGTGAATCGTGATCCAAGTAATAACAGTTTTTATTTTTTATTTTTTTCTCTTGCGTGACCCTATTAATCTACCTTGGAAATTCTTTGGCACTTTCTTTCTTTCTTCCTTTCCTTCTAAGAGCAGACTCAAGGTCAGGGATAGGATAATAGCGAGTGAGTGAGTGAGGTTTACATTAGGAGGGCGTATAGGTACAGTACGGTACCTATCTAATCTATTATGTATTTGTTCAATGGAGTGCCCTAGCTGCCAATCGGGTGTAATTTACAATTACTAATAGGAGGGATATATTTATACCACAGCAGCATGCCAGTTCTTCCAACAATGACGTTCCCACACTAATAAGATTTGGCCTCAATGGTGAAGTGGTAAAGTAGTCGCTAGGAATAACCGCCCTCATGGTTCGAAATCGTGCGCTGTTTTCGGGTTGAACGTTAGGTGATACCGGTAGGAAGAAGTCAGGAAAATGCTACCTCGCAACTCTTTTTTTGTGATTCTTGTCTTCTTTCTTTTATCCTTTTTAAGCTTTTATTTTATTTTATTTTTTCTATAAAACTATTATTGCCTTTTGTTTTGTCGAGATAACGTGTTCAAATATAGGAGAACCTTTTCTTTCTAACTAGCAATAGACGTTGCCTACAAATCGATCCTGCTATGAGAGAGAATGTGCTCTCGGCCCAAGCTGCTATCGCTAGATACAGCCTATAAAACCTAGCTAACCTTCGCTCTCCTTCGATTAACCGATATATATCTCCATGAATTCCGTTAAATATTCCCTTGGCCACATATGCAACGTCGAACCGGCTCCTCCATTGGTGATACTCCTCCCTGCCTAGAGTATCCTCGTACAATAGGTAATGAGTACGTAAGTATATATGCAGCAATGACTTGGGAATAGGACTGATTCCTGTCTGCGGGGAATACCATGTCGTAATTGGCAAACATGTTGCCGTTCACGACGGGTGAGGGTCTTAACGGTAGCTAACTTGACGATGCCGAGGTCAGCTCCGAAACCACGCATACACCAGGATAGGAGTGACGATGTACATCTTGGAAGGTTGTTGCGACTTCACGGGTTTACTTGAATATAATGCTAGATTTGGCAGAGAGTTGCATCAGAAATTTAGTGGTATATTAATCCGTCGAAGCACATTGCCGACATGAGGTTGCTTTCCCTAGAAGCGGCACAGAGCTAGTCTTCAACATCATCCAATGTCGACCTCGCTTGAAGAATCGCCGCGAGAATCAACCGAAAGCCTCGCTACACAGTCTCTTTCTCGAGCGATAAAAGGGTCTATCCATCCTCGCCCACAACAAGTGACATCTTGCTTGTTTTCAAACAAGAACTCGACTACGTCCGGACGGACATTGAATTACGCATAATAAACAGGCATTTGTCTACCCATCAACAGGACCATTCATGATGTAGACATTGCGCCTGGTAATCGCTGTCCCTGTGACTCTTCGAGCTCCACGCTGCCATCGGTACCAGTGCTAATTGTCTTCTTTCGATTAGCACCTAGTACAGCCCCTTTATACTCAGGGCTAAGATGGTGTGCGCGCACAAATCCATTGCGGAGCAGTAATAAACTTGCGAACGCCACGACTGTTTAGAACAGGTAAGTTTTAGTATGGGCCTATTGCATCGTGGTGAGAAGGTAGGATAGGTGATAATGTTATACGTACCATGATTCACACACCCCTGAGGGAGTAAAAGTAAACCCGTCGTACCTCGACCCTGCGTACGAATTCAGGTTAGTGACTTGCCTGCTGGTTCTGGTTTTATATCATGAGGGTTAAGCCTATAAGATCTCGAAGATGCAGAGCCGAGCAATACTCCTCTCAAAATGGGAGTATATAGAAAGCCCAGCTCCCAGGATGCCTAGAAACTGTCCAATGTACATGATGTCAAGATATATTCCCGTCTTGTAGATGAAGAAGCCGACGAAAGCGGCTGCGAGTGAGCTTACCACAATTAGAGGAAGGATGTAGATACCCGAGACCAAGGCATTAGCACTAAGTATGGCTTGAGACTATAGCGGCAAATAGTATAATATTCCGATGAAGACGTAAAAGTTGAAGACGTACACGCCGTATGCAGCAACCGCGGACTTGTTCGAGAAGAGGTGAAGTGGGATGATGGGCTCCTTGGCAAACTTCCTCTCATTCACGAGAAATAACGTTCCGACGATGAGGCTAAAGACCAAAAAGCTGATGACGGTCGCGGAGGACCATAGGAAGACGACGTCACCAGAGTCCAGGGCTAGCAGTACCATCAAAACTGAGCCTCCAACGACAGAGCCGCCCGCCCAATCGATCTTCTTAAGCCCGGCGACGATAGTTGCACCGGGGATAGCTACCTTCAAGAAGAAGGGGAGTATGGCCAAGGCAGTCCTACCTATCGGCACTGATACGGACAGAACTATCAACGTCAGTGCTGTGTTTTAAAGGGGGAGGCGTGACGCTGCCCATCCGTGAAGACTCACAGTTAATCCAGAAATGCGATCTCCAATTTGAGCGAAGGTTCAAAACCGTTAGAACCGGCAGACGGAAGACGCAAACCAGACTCTGGTGGTGCGGGTTGAACTCACTCGGCCTTTTCTGTCAAGGCACCACGGACAAGGGGTCTGATGGCGCTTCCTAGGGTCTGTGCTAGCGACGTGAAACCTAGATAGAGAAAGACCGCGATCCATTACGGAGAAAGAATCGCAGATGATGACATTAGTTGCCTTCTCGGAAAGACAAATCGGAGAGAATGCGGGTGCTAAACCTTTTAATAATACCCAGTTTGAAGGCTGGAGGATTGCCCTCTATGTATCCGAGGGAAACGGATTGATTGCCACACGGTATAGTTCAATTCGCTTTATCTGGGTCAAGTTTGCTAAGCCCGAGGTCAAAGAACGGACGGAATCATATGAGAGGATTTCTATCCAGAGTCTTCTGAGGGACTAGAGGCGGCGCCGGAACGTCGAGGCCAGTCCACATTCAGGTTTATGTAGCCAGGAGACTATGTTTGCCTTGGTTGTAACAAAGTTTCCCAGACGCCAGGTCGGCTTATGATCTTAGTAAAGACACTCTCAAGTTAGACTTCAATCTCAGTTTGAGTTTGTGCTCCAGCTAGGATTTTAGGGAATCTTCTTATCAACAAAGTTTATGCATTCTATATGATAATTTTTCACAATGAGGCAGAGTTGTGGTGCGAGTAGTGTTTTCCTTCATTCAACTACTAATTAGTAGTTGTGCAAACGCATTAATCATTAAAAAAAAACTTGCTAACTAGCTGTTACTTGTATTTCGTCGTATAGCATGGACTCATTAGTGCCTCCAGACGTTTCAATGCTCGGCACTGATGGCACAGAAAAGAAAAAAAAAAGCAAGCGATTGACTTTCCATGACCAGAAGCACATTTCCAAACAGCCAGCACTCATCAATAGCAGCTCCTAAATTGACGTTTTCCCAATCCGGTAGTGACAGTGTGTTGAGGCAATAGATGCCATTCCGTCCGTTACTTTACGGCCCTTCTTTTACGGTGATATAACCTCCTTAGGTTAAGGGGCTGGATCACCATGTCTTCGAGCGAGCTTCTTAGCCACCGTAGACCTCGATGGTGACGTCGAGGGTGGCCTGAATGCTGTTGGCCTCGGAGGTGAGGTCCTTGGCACGGGACTGAGTGAGGTTGATCAAAGTAATGGCAACGGTCTGTTGGGTGCTAGATGTTAGTCTCTGGTGTTACCTGCCTCCACTCCAAGGGCTGGACAAGGTGAGAGGGACTTACATCAACGACACCCTCGACGCCGCGGAGGGCGGCGGCGACGGGCTCGCCAACGAAGGGAACGCTCGGGACGATACCAGCCTTGCCAATGAGGATGTCGAGGAGAGTCTGGTGGACACGGACGAACTAGGAAGAGGGGGTTAAATGGTTAGCCATTGCTTGTACATGGGTAATACTACAGTGAGCAGGGGAAGGTTTACCTCGCGGAAGGCGTCGAAGACGAGGTCAGCATCGGCGCCTCGAGTAATGAGGGTGGACTTGTCCGCCTCGAAGGTGAAGTTGCGAGGGTGGCTGGAAGTTCGCTTCTGGATGGGGGCAGTGTTGGCCAGTTGGGAAACGAGGGTATTGGCAGTGGAGACGATGTCGGCGAAGCCGGCGATGATGGTGGGGAAAGGGCCCTGGCCGATGGTAATCAGGGCAGCGTTGGAAATAGTGATGCTCTGGGCGGGCGACTGGAGAGCCTGGGACTTCTGGGTGATCAGCTTGATGCTGTCAACGATCTGCTGAGGGGTGGCGGTAGCGAAGGCCGTGGAGGCCAGAGCGAGGGGAGCGAAGATCTTGGAGAAGAACATTTTGAATGTGAGTATTGTTTGGATCGATGAGATCTTAAACTGTTATGTTGCTGGTTGTCGGGGTTGCTGGAGAGTTGCTAATGCTGGAGGATTGTGCTGGTGATGACGAGGAAAAAGGACTCTGTCGACCCGGACCTCTCGAGGGTTTATATATTCATTTTGCCTTCCCCATGTTGGCCCCCCCTCTACTATCAAAACACCTAAGTCGGCCGTCAAAGTGTCCAATACAGGAGTGTCGTATCGATCATGACAAATTGTGTTCCGGTAGCTCTTCATCCGCTAAGGACAGGATTAGCTGGGAGCTAGGTTGGAGCTTCCTACTACACGTACGTGATAACTCCCGTATATCTCGTGGTCCGGTGTTGAGGCTCGCCTCCCTTGAGCGTGAGTGGACGACAAATCGTTGACATCGGCGGCGTGCAGTATTTTGGAGTTCATCAATCGACAATGATCTACAGCCCGCGTTGCGAGAATTATTTTCTAGTCTACCATGTCAAAGTCGGAGTTGGTATAGCCTTGCGCTCCTGCCATACTTGGGTAGCCAATAGCTGTAGTCCACTCGAACGCATACTCATTTGTCATCATTAAAGCCTTTTCTCTTACTGCTGTACCATACTTTAGCGTAAGTACTAAACGTAGCTATCGAGCTTGACGTTGAACCTTGTGCTGCTCAATTTCCTAATACACACGTTTTCTACCCCGCTATCATGTTTCTTTGCATCGATACCTAAGTGACGCCGTTAAGCTACGTGAGGAAGAGTTGGAGCCAAGGTTGTCGGTTATGTGTTCATGCTTTAAAAGGTACACAAAGGCAAGGGGCGTAGCCATGCCTACACTCAGAAGCCACATGGTTACCTCGAAGCATTACTGTCGTTACACAGTATTTAACGTATAATTACAGTTTATGTATGACTGTAAGACACTACTACTACTGTACGGAGCCAGCTTTCCCGATCTTCGTGGTACCTGGCTTTACTGAGGCCGAGACGCATCTTGGTTTGGCATGTAGGTAGGTATGCACGTACACATGTGGGAACAGCATCTGTTAGCACGCAGCAACTTATTCGATCAGCATTAGCCTGACTCGTGAGCTCTGTTTGATGTTTGAAGCTTAAGTGGTGCTGTATGCTTAACGTTTTGGTAGCGGAAGGTGGAGCACGCTGTGGGTTAGGTGTCAATAGCACCTGTGGATCAACACAATAGAGCCTCTTGGCATGCCTCTAGGAATCCGGGCACACCCGCGCCGCCAATCAAGCGCAAGTTTGCTAGCTATCCGCATGTGTCTGATAGCTTATTTCGACTAGACCCAAGCATTCCTCTTCTCTGGGTTCAACGAGAACCCATTTTAGGTGGCTCAAGTGGCATTTTTAGGCTAGTTAAGGAGGCAATACTCAACAATGCTGGATACATTGTTCTCTGGGCGGGCGGGCAATGAGCCTTTCTCGATGGTCAATCGGGCTGAAGGCCGAGGAAGTTGACTCTAATCTTTCCCTCTTTACTCTATGAACATTGATTCATATGGTTCCAACGTCAGATGCGTATCTACTATAGTAACTTGTTTCTAAGCTAGGTCTGATCGCTGCTGTTAGAAGGTAATGGAAACGCCTGGCCAGAACAACTGAGGACAAGGTAGCAATGCCGGCAGTTGATCCCCACTTAGGGTGTAATTACCTAAGTAATGCATGCACCCCATCGACTGCGAAGATCACTTTCCGTTAGTGTCGAGCTCTCCCTCTGGATCCGGTTCGGATAGGATTCGCATTCAATATGTACCTACCTTCTTCCTGCATTATAATGCTACCGTGATTAAGCATCTGTACGGATTAGTAAGAAAATTGAGTTGCGACATGTACGGTATTGGTTGTCCGTTAGCCGTTACCGTCACATCTCCAAGGAGCCGCATAGGTAAGCCTACTGAAAACTCCAAAGAATACATTACAGTAGGTAATGGAAAGGGGGTAGCGCGATCTGATTGGTCTTCTATTCTGCAAGAATTTGTTAAGCAAGTTGCAAACTTCGGAACGGACGACGGCTCATACTATTACTTGCCAAGCCCAGTTTTAGGAATCCTGGGAACCAAAAAAAAAA